>Ga0123354_10018441_pt1 | contig 10942 bp, 7 predicted proteins | sample TergutLab28metaG_2_FD_97872 | JGI IMG/M metagenome (GOLD analysis project Ga0123354, IMG submission 97872) | Labiotermes labralis P4 segment gut microbial communities from Petit-Saut dam, French Guiana - Lab288 P4 | ecosystem: Host-associated > Arthropoda: Insects > Digestive system > Gut ... | reverse complement strand
GTGTGTGTGTGTGTGTGTGTGTGTGTGTGTGTGTGTGTGTGTGTGTGTGTGTGTGTGTGTGTGTGTGTGTGTGTGTGTGTGTGTGTGTGTGTGTGTGTGTGTGTCCATTAGCCACCTAATTCTGATTTGAAAATTAACAGAGAATCGTTCCATAGAGTTGGAATTCGTAATTTGTTTAATAATGTATATATTAAGGAGACAGTTCGATTATAAACATAAACCATATTGTTTACGAAAATTTGTTTGTACATAAAAAACTGCAGAAAATTTCAACCAAGTAAATTTTTTAACTAATGACCGGTAGTTGCAACGCTGAGAAAATCAACGTAGGCATGCAACATGCAGAGTTATAACGAGAGACCTTGATGATGATGATGATGATGATGACGATGACGATGATCATGATGATCAAATTCCTAACACATGTACAATAATAAAAAAAAATAACAAACAGTAGAGCGCATAATATATTTTCATCATCTGAAAAGCGCCCAGAACATGAGACACGACGCATTTTATTAACAATTGCATCATTAATAGCATAAGATATATGCTGGCAGTGGTCTGTCTGTCTGTGTGTGTGTGTGGGAAAGTAGATTTCATGTACTCAGTATGGAATTCCTTGTTCTTCTTGCGATTTACATAATGTGAAAATTGAAGAAAATAAACATTTGCTGTAGTAATATTTAGTCCTTAGTAATTCCATCTAGGGAAATGAAATTTGTATTGTAGAATATAATTACAACTAAAAAGTGTTTATGAAATATCGGTAGTGATTCAGCAATTGAAAAATATTTTGACAAGTCAAGATTTTGAAGCTGTATATGACGGACGAATGTAACTTATACAAGGTCAAGCTAACTGATATAAATAAAAAGGCTTTCAAAAGTGCAATATCAAAGGTCTGGAACCTCCTTTTTGTAAAGAGAGAGTACGTGTTCCATTTTTCTCCAGTTCGTTGTCCAGTACACAAAATATATTCTCTAGGTTTTATTCTGGGCCATGAGATTTCACTTCAAAATTTCTTTTTCATTTCTTTGATTGTAGGTCACCATTGTTTCATCACACAGGGCTAGGTGTCCCAACTGATCCAATTCCTTCAGGTCTTCAAATGTGTGCTGAGATATGTCACAGAAAGAATAAAAGTTGACAGTAACTAATAAGTAACTAACTTGTAAGTGAAGAATCAGTGTTCAAAGCTGTGCAAAACCGATATTTACCGTTATGTAATAGATTCTCCGTCCCTAAACCACTATTGTTTTGTACTGCAGCCAATGATTTATCACCTACACAAGAACTGCAATGTTAATTATCCTATCTTTCTCCGAATTTCAGGAGAAGTGTGAATGTACTAATTTTTCAGTTCAACGCTCATCAACTTTTCAAATTATGTAACATCACCGGTAAAGTGATTATGAATTGTGACTCAGAACGTGATGACGGTAGAAGTCTTAACGTATTTGAATCAACTGTATCATTGTGGCTTGAGGGGCGCAACGAATATTTCTGGTCCGATTTCTTGCAACTTGGGAATGGTGTATTAATTTCCTCCTTGAACCATGTCACTTGCCTTGTAAAATCAGTAAAAGAAGCCCAGCAATTCAGAGCTAAAGTGTAGAATGTACCTGCAATCCGGGATTTGCGTTGTACTTAACCAAGTGGAGTGTGTAAATCTAATTAACCCTACAAACATTCAGACGTCGGTTGTTCGAATGCGATGCCTAGACTATGAATAATTTGTAAGTACGGATGTGCAATTAGAGGGCGTTTGTATTAGTTCTGATGTGACAAGAAGTAGTCGTGAAGATGGCGAAACATTACAAAGCAATAACTTGCACGTTGAAGTTATGAAGTCGACAAAAGTTGAAAATACACAAAGACCTTACGAATGAAGTCGATAGAAGTTTTACTTCTAGTGGAATGAATGTAGTGAGGATGGGCTAAATTGACTTCGGAAATTAATTCACCTCGCAACCACAGAATGATGAGACCGACTCCCACAGTACTCAGGAAAGTTGGTTGAGCGCGCAGAAGCTTATGTTTATAAATAAGGTAGTTACTAACGAGTAAACGAATCGTTACATTGTTGACTACCATTCAGTGCGTTACGGACCTCGCGGCGAGACAGGGCTGCCAACCGCGACACTTCACGGCGAGACAGGGCTGCCAACCGCGACACTTGCATTGCCTTCCCTTTCATATTGCTGCGGAATTTATCCATGTGGAATGGAAATTAAATAATTTTATTTAAAGATGCGTTTTTACAGCTCAGTAAACGCATTGCGTCGTGTTTATTAAAACGAAATAGTTAATACTGTATAGCGACATAATTGCTGTTTGTTCTGAGATCCATAAAAAATCCATTTTGTGACAAAATACACATCTTTTGCGTTAAGATTGGCAGTACCAACATTAGTTAACAAGTCTCTAAAAGGCTTAATGTTTACGAAATTTTTGGAATTTTCTTTACATTGCCCAACGTCGTAATTAATAGACAGTAGTAGTATAAGAATATATGTTTTCATATATATATTTATATATATGTAATATACGACAGGTTTAGACAGTATTACTATAACAATATAGGTTTTCATATATATATATATATATATACAGGTTAGACATTATTAGTTAACAATATACGTTTTCATTATATATATATATATATATATATATATATACACAGGGTGGTGCGGAGCCGACTAACACACTTCAAAGGTCATAGATAATATATGGAAACAGGGAAAAATAAGCGAAACCGTCTATAAATACGTCCAATTACGCTATTTACTACCCACAGATTACAGGTTTATTTTCTGAGCATCAGGCAGATGGCCTCCGTTTATATCAATGTATTGTTGCAAGCGTGTCTGTAAGTTGTCGTAAACGCGCCTCCGTAGGTCCTCATCAATAGCGCAACTTCGTCAACAATGGCTTGTTTGAGTTCTTCAATAGTCATGATGCGCCTCCGGAACACACGGTCTTTCAGGAACCCCACAGGAAAAAATTTGGTACAGTAAGTTCGGGCGACCGTTCAGGCCAAGCGATGTCACCGAAACTACGAACACACGTAACACGTTGTTGCACGTTCCAACGCTCCATTGCGACTGACCATATGAAATGGCGTCCTCTCCTCTACCGTTCCCCTTCCCACCAACATCGACAAGTTATCGCGCCGGCACAATATTCAAATTTGAAATGTGTCAGTCGGCTCCGCGCCACTTTGTGTGTTTATATATACGTGCGTATATACAATATATGTTTGTGAGTGTATGCATATCTGTAAAAGAAGGTAAACGATATATTATAGTAACTGCATTCCAAGTCATAACCAACTAGTAAAACTGTATAGAGACGTAGTCTACAAACTTTTTTGTGTCATCTCCCAGGTTTTTTAACGTATTCGGTCCATTTATCCACAGATGTTGTGACTTGTCAGGATATTTATTTGCGGTGTTCTCGTTAAGCTAATCTTTCCATGCTTTCTATCAATTAATACATCTAATTTAGAGTTTCGTCTGTGACGACTCTCATATTGTTTAGTTCGCGATGATAAGTTTAGTCCTTAATTTAAAAATATGTTTACTGTATCCTCGCCCAGATATCGTGTCATCGAAAACATTCGTCCGCGATTTTTGGGACTTTTCACTGGCTAATGCGACAAAACTCTGCCGCCGCTGGCCTGCTAAGATCGTGGGTTCGAATCCCACCGGGGGCGTGGATGTTTGTCTCTTGTGAGTGTTGTGTGTTGTCAGGTACAGGTCTCTGCGACGAACTGATCACTCGTCCAGAGAAGTAATACCGACTGTGATGCGTCGTTATGTGATCACGAAACCTCAAGAATAAGGAGTCCATGGCCCGCGTTGGGCTGCAGCGCCACAGGAAAAAAAACTACAAAACACCAAACTCTCAATTCTTGGTAAATTTTATTTATTTTTATATTCTATGGTCAGAAAAATCGTAACTTGGAGCAACTTTGTAAATGCTGTCTATTAAGTTGGCAACACTTCTAAACAAAACAAAATATCAAATATGGAAAGTTTTGGTTTCATCCGCCAGCTTTCTTTGCTCTGCTAGAATAACATCTAAAGCAAATTAAAACGGACCTCACTATTTATTTTTCTCTGGTTTGATTACACAGCCATATATTGGTGAAATAATCTGTGAGGTCATGAAATTTGATTCGCTCTTTATACTCTGTATGTAATATTAAACATAATATCTAGGAGTAACTGTGCGTTTAAGGTTGTCCCTGTGCACACTATAAGGACGTATGGGGTTGTAAAGTTATAACTCCACCTGTTTTTAACTTAGGCACTCCATGGAAGTGAGTGTTTGACTTCAGATGCTGGTCTATTTTCTTCCGGGGAAACAATTTCGGTGCTCAAAGAATAGGAGGCTGACTGGACACTGTATATTACGGCATTATATAAGTGAAACATGGTGTATTATCTTCATTTGCGTATTCCGGACAAAACAGTAAAACGACCCATTCTGCAGTAAAGTTTGAGAATGATCATTGGTCTTGGAAGTGTTTACGTATTCAAGGAGATTTTCTGTGTGTCTGTGTGAGTACCTTAAATACGTTTATACCGAAAACTTTAGTTTTATTACTAGAATACTCCAAAACACTCCGGATATAACACAACGTTTCATATCTTTTTGTATTGTAGTATTCTGGTGCAAAACTATTCGTGTCTTTCCCTCTGAATACTTACAGAAACCTCATGTCACTACTTCGGAATAATAACCATTCAGTTTCCGTTCTTCACTGGACATTCTGCAGGTCAATGGTCTCCGGAGGGAGAATACATTATTCTTTTTCAGAAAACCTGCTTCCATTCCTGCAGTTTGAGGATAACCTTAGAGAGAAGGCGCCTTGGAGTCAACCAGTTCCTTCGAAACGTCGATGTCAATCTATAAAGTGAAAACAGGCGAAATCGTAACTTATTTAACGCAGCATAAAGAAGAGAATTCCATTTCTTTGCACTGAATAAGTGTGAATATATATATATATATATATATATATATATTCACTTTTTTGTTTTTTTTTTTTTGTAAATGTCCGCAGGAATTAATGGTGAAAGTAATAGAAAAGAAGATATTAAAATGTATTGTGACCTCATCTTTGGCAAACAATAGTCTGAATAACAAGGCTTAAATAGGCCCAACACGAGGTCTTAGAGAAGAGTGAAAAATACAGTCTGTTTTCAATTAATTGGTTCGGATAATTCTAAATTTGACATATTTTGATTTCGTTATACAATATTTGTTTAAGAAAATATGGATATAAATTGCCGGCAGCTGTAATTTTTAATCTAATAAGCCCATGTTTATATACAAGGACCATGTTTCTTTTTCTTTGCATCCTCTGGCGGATAATTTAGGAAGAGGCGCATATTCGTCTCTGCAATAATCGGCGTATAGTGCCTTAGGGTCTCCTGCATATCCTCACAACATTTCAGAATAATCCAACTCAACTCCTTTCTCGTTAAGGCAATTAAAATGCTTTTACCATGGATGTTTTCTTAAGGAGAGCAGCTTCCTTATGCCGCAATAAAGGTTCGCATTTTTCTATAATTAAAATGTGTGTAATAAGTTATAACTAAGATCAATCACTTTACAGACAAAATCTGTTTACTCTGTTCGCGGCGCAATATAAGTAGCTGAAAAGGTTACACTTTTTCTTACGTCAGAAATAACAGAAGCAAGTTCGTTCATTAAGTCTTGCCTACAAAAACATCAGCAAACATGTATCATATTTTGCGGTGTAATAACTTAGTATATTCTGGTTCTCTACTAAGAAGCTGTCCTGAAATCTGAATCAAATTCCCCTTTAGAAAAAACATGTTTCTGTGGTAATTGTCCCTAAGTGTGTTAGGCGTGATTTAATAACGCCAAGAGAAATATTGTTGGGACAGCTCATGTTTCAAGCTTCGAGGACAGAAAATAATGATGGAGAGAACGAACGAAAAATGTGCACCCATATTTCTCCTCTCCGCTTTTATTTTGCATATGCTTAACCCCTTCTCCGTAAATGTAGTGTTAACAGAGCATAAAACAAATATATTTATTTTTCAGGTCTTTCTTCTCGACGATATTCTTTTGGTGATCCAAACACCTAAATATTAAGACAGTTTTTCAGTATGAAATAACATCACAAATATTACTCTCTGCTGCTACATAATTGATAGGAGGATCCGTGACAATCTTTTTAAACTAAATATCCACATCAGCAATTTGTCCAGCAAGTCCTTTGAAAACAAGTAACAGTCTACTAAGCTATATAGTCTCAAAACCCGGAAGATAACTTTTGTAAATATGTCTTTAACACTACGATTTTTCCTTTGTCGTAAAGGATTATTTAAGATTCCGTCGTGAGAAATATGCCAAGGCACGAGAGTTTAACATGCCTGTAGGTACAATTACAGCCAGTCACGTTGGAAAGTATGAATCAAACGCCCGATAATTCGAGGAATTTTGAACTACCAGTTCATTTGTGTCATAATCATATGGTTGCCTTTCTTATCTAAATATAACTGTGCAATAAACAGGGTCTCACGTAGGCCAATGATTCGCGGCGACTAAAATTGCAATACTAAATCATCTCAAATGTTGGATACTGTGACGGTCTCCGAAACGTCGGACTTATTCACGAAATGATGCGGCTGATCCCTGGAAGAGAATGTGTGTAAATTGTACTTGCTGCTACTTATGCAAATATTGACACATCTGTCATTGCTGCTAAGTTTGTACTGTGATTTGCAGAAGATGCCAGCACTGATACAGGCCTCAACAGTCACCAGTTTAATGAAGAATGTGATGTGATGTTGAAGTGTACAGGGGGTAAGCGTGACAAATAAATAAATTTGCTTAGTTCTGTGACGTAAAACTCCACAACAATAATACTAACTTAGGCGGTTACCGTAAGGAATGAATAATAACAAATAGCTTTATGTTGCTTCCGTGACGGTTCTTATTCTAAGCCACGTGGGTTTAATACATTAAACCAAAACTGGATTAAATAAAAGAGCAGAAATTTACTTATTCTTGCACTGCCTGGTAAAATTCCATGAAAGGCTGGGAAATTCGTAATTTTGAGAAAGACTATAAACTCCTAGAGAAACATTTGATAGTACCAAAATAATTACCAACAAGATGACAATTATGGACTATCCATTATTTTACGGTTAGTCGCCCTTCACTCCACATGTTTCGAGCTTCAGGGAGCTCATCATCAGGAGTTCAATTTTTTTTTCTCTGCCTGTACAGAAAAAAGTGAACTCCTGATGATGAGCTCCCTGAAGCTCGAAACATGTAGAGTGAAGGACGACTAACCGTAAAATAAAGGATAGTCCATAAGTGTCATCTTGTTGGTAATTATTTTGGAACAATTACAATGATGCACGGAAAAATGAATGTAAAAAAAAACATTTGATAGACTGATTTACTTTACTTCAAATATCTCGGTTTTCACAGGTTACATGAAGTTGATGTTATTATCTGGGCATGTTACCAGTGTGGTTACCTTCAACGACTATATCATAAAGTGTCTATGTTAAAGTAAACTTATTTAATCGAAGCAGCCTGGGACGAGCACGTTTTTAGAGAAAAGTTACATTACGAAATGTTTTTAGGGCGGTTGCTTTGCGAGACACTGAACGTAATTACGGCGAACGTAAAGTTCTTTTTTGTGGGAAAGCACACGTAAAATGCTTTCCCTTGTTCTTGCTTTTATCACCGTTTTCGCCGAGGATTTTTAATCTATCAGACATGGCCTTACACCCTGGGAAGGGGAACAATTCCCCGACTTTTCGATGTTGAGATAAAGCAGTTACCGTGTGCTAAAGTAATTACACAGGAACCCAGTAACTACATTGCATAGGCGTAAGAGTGCAACAGAAATATCTGGGGCACTGGGATTACTTAACGACGTAATCCTAGTTTCATCGAGTTTTTGTGTTAGAGCAACGTGTAGGCGATTCCCTTAGCCCTCCGTTGGTAGCGCTGTGTCTCTCAGATACACGCGACTTTTGATTTTTTTGTTTCTTGGAATAGGAAACAATTGCACTCCTGTACTTCTGAGTAGCTGCCTGTGTTGCTCCTTATAAGCATGTGAAGTGGGTTTCGTATTCCTAATCATATTCTTTCGGCTTATTTGTTGGTTTGTACCTGCGAGAAAGAGCGCGATCGTCCGTGTTTCTAGCGCGGTGTCAGTTTCCGGCGGTCATTATGGATCACTTGAACAGAAGTAATGCAGAGGATGCATAGGGTATTCGTTCAACAATATTGTTTGATTGTGTAAGTGAAGATGACAAAATTTTTGACAGAAAGGAGTCCGTTGGAGATTATTTGGAAAAGGGAGAAATTGACTCCCACTTTGCAGAAGACGCTAGGTAGGATTATCATTGCTGCGTTGTAGTGGACGCTACTGACCATGGTTTTCATTCGAAAGGAAAAAAGAAAGTGAGGTAAGGTAATAATTTCTATACACATTCGAACCGGATGACAATATATACTGACCAATTTACCCGGAGTTATTGGCCAAGCAAGGAAAGTCACTATGTCCTTCGAAACATGGAATTGTCTCATTACAGATTAAATTTTTGACAACTTTTTTCAACATATAAATCAATATACTCTTATTATGCAACTTAACTTCAGCAGCGAAAGTTAATGCCAAACTCACAAACAAAATTGGGATGAAATTCTTCATCAGTCTTCTGTACTTAGCTGCAGTTCTTCGGAGTAACAAGCAGAGTCTGAAAGAACTGTGGGGTACTGACGGAGATGGCAGTGAACAAATTATCTTAGTGATGAATCGGAGAAGTTTCAATTTCCTAAACCAGCTGCATTCTTGAATAAACTAGAGTCATATCTATAAAACATTTGGCCTATTTTTAAGCAGAAACCTAGAATGTATCTCAGATAGAAATGCGACCAACTACGTTCTTGTTAGGGGCAAGATCGACGGAGGATATGTTTATCAACATAATTTCTAAAATAAATACTCTACACGTTTTATATAAAGTAATTTTGCATCAAGTTTGTCATATACCCTGAGTTGTACCAGGATGCACGGCCAGCAAAACATAAAACTCCACACTTAATGTAACTTACACAGATAAGTACTTGGATTATGAATGTGTAATGTTGTATTATAAACTAAGTTAAACCAAGTTTGACTGGATGAGAATAAAAGTCGGCTTACATTTCGCCGGCAGTTATTTGAGAATTAATTCTTTATGAGGGATATGTAGTTAAGTGAAAGAGTAGTAACTTAAAAAAATAGTAAAACCGAGCTCGTCTTTTGCGTTATGGTAACAGAATCAATAGAACACAATTCATTTTCCCCTCAAAACTGCTTAGAATTCTTCACTACGCACACTTGCTCAACCAAAACACATAATTACGAAGAAACTGATCGTTGCAGTTGACACTAAGTTTTTCCTTAGTTCTTTAAATTGGCGACGCTGAAGAGACGGTTTTCACCCTACCAACGTAATTATCAATATTATTTTCTGCATGATAGTATCAAGTGTGAGGTTCAGCTTAGATCGTAGAACACTTTGGTACGTAATTTTTTGTAACTGATTAAATTTATACTCTCGATTCTGAGATGCTGAACTAAAGCTGTGTTTTGTTGTCTGCTCTCTTCTGGTTAATTCCCCAGCGGCTGAATTTTATATGCCGACGTTTCGGAACACCATGTCTGTTCCGTCTTCATAGGCAGGTATGCTTATGAAGAAGGAACAGAATGTCCCGAAACGTCGGCATATAAAATTGAGACGTCGGGGAATTAACCACAAGAAAGAAGACAACTTTTAGAACAAGGCAAAAGTTTGAAAACAAGAGTAAAGCTGTGTTGTTAACAGCCATCTCAGCAAAACCGTTGGTTCTTGTCGATATTAAATTACATCTACAGTTAACAGGATTTGGGAATGAGACAAAAGTTTCGCGCGATTTTCCTTCTCGATTTACGCCCTTCAAGGGCAAATCATACAATATATCCACAGGAAGTAATTAACTTATCTGGTTTAAGAAATACAGACAGTGAAGTTGTAACACCGATGCTCGTTTGTATAACCGTTGTTGTCATGGAAATGGAATAAGTATTACGTATTCTTAATGTGTACGTGTATTTGTGGTGCAGTTATCCGGCAACCAAAGCGCATGCATTGCATTATGTTGTCACCTGTGTCCCTTGCAACTCTATAACATTTTCCCCACACTATCTAATGAACGTCACGGTACTGAATAAAAAATGCGAGTTTTGATTTTGTCTACAATTTTTTTTTGAAATATTTGTTTTTATAATAAGAACCAAGCGAGATATTGTTATAAAGGTATATAGATATTCATGTACAGTACCCGTTCTGCTTGTCAGATTTTAATAAATCTTGAATATCACCGACTGATTTTTAAAAAACCCTCAAATATCAAATTTCATTAAAATCCATCCTGCTGGAGCAGATTTGTTTCACGCGGACAGACAGACGGACAGATATGACGAAGCTAGTACTCAATGTAATGGTACCCATCCCCTTGCTAACTATCGATCATAAGAAGAGTGTGTGTTTACATGAAGCTCATATCCGCTTTTCAAAAATTTACGAACGCGCCCACAAAGTCGCAAGGAAACACAAGCTGCTGTATAACATTAATGACACGTGACTTGTATATTAACCAGGTGTGACATCACTGAACTGTGAGTGAAAATTCCAGTCTTCTGGGATGTTGACTGCTAGATAGTCACCGCAGTCGCAAATGAACACAGAGTCTTGATGATAGCAATTCTTCTGGGTATTTCCCCGGGGTCGGTTGTTGTTAAAAGCCGACGTTTCGGAACCCTGTATCGGTTCCATCTTCAACAGGTGATGAAGTATGAATGAGGATTGAGAGAATTGACCCGTATTTATACCTACATAGGGGAATCAGTAGT
>Ga0123354_10018438_pt1 | contig 10943 bp, 6 predicted proteins | sample TergutLab28metaG_2_FD_97872 | JGI IMG/M metagenome (GOLD analysis project Ga0123354, IMG submission 97872) | Labiotermes labralis P4 segment gut microbial communities from Petit-Saut dam, French Guiana - Lab288 P4 | ecosystem: Host-associated > Arthropoda: Insects > Digestive system > Gut ... | reverse complement strand
GGAGGACAGTTCCACCTCTTCCTGGTCACCAGCAGGCAACATCATCGGTGCTTTATACCACAAGCTATAATCCCAGTCTAGTGCTCCTGAGGATGGGCGAAATTATCGCCCGAAACATGTTGAACTGATTGAAATTGTAAATAAAATTATTATTGTTGCATCTAGTTGGCTGTTCTGTTATTGTGTCAATGATGCACGGTCACACAGACATAAAAAAAAATAGAATTAGGTTCATCAAGACAGAGTAAAATAACTCATAACTCAAGGTAAAGCCTCAGTGGTGAAATTAATGAACTAGGAAGTAATCATTTAAGTACCTCAACACATATACACAAATTTCGTAAATTTCCAAGTCATGCACAAAATTAAACCCTCCCACAGGTTTCATTGATAAGTCGCCATCCTCATGAAAGGAATATATAATATTAATACTTCAGTTTTACGTGTACAAATTTAAATTAGTTATATAAATATAATATTATGGGTATTATGGCCAGTATGATATCATATTATTGGTTAAAATTCACTGATACCTCATTGTTTACGATGTGTTTAATTTTACGTATACAGACATCTAATATCGATTTTTTTCTATCTTGAAAGATCAAGTCCTTTTGCCACCTATCGAAGTGTCCTGTATATATGTTGTTTTGAGCTGGTCAAGGATGCAGTTCAAAACTTTGTTTGCAGTTCAATAAACATCAATTACTCCAGGCAGATTTTGTGCTAAGGAATTAACCCAGAGTGTCAGTGACTCGGATATGAAGATAAAATTCAGTGCGCTTTCATTTCTCTGGCCAGTTCTTTTGATGCAAATGCAGGAAATGTTGGTTCGAGAAAGGTAACGGTACGTGTTTGTCCTAGAGCATTACCGGGGTGAAAGCCGAGACTACCCTTGTACTTCATTTCTATTCATTCTGCGTTCTTACGTCGTGCCGTACAAGAAGAGTAGGCCTAAAACAGTCGTATTACTGAGTTGGCACAGATAAAAGTAACATAAAGAATTTCTGATCCAAAAGCAGGACATTCATCTGACTGTGCAAGTAACGTATACACATGCCGGGTAAGCAGTAAATTTTATGTGTCGTTTGTTGTGTATTATGTTGGGTAATAACCTTATAGACTAATTAAGTCCACGGAGCAGAGACTTTATGAGAAGCCGATGGCTTATCTTTTGTACAAAAAAAACCCACTTTTTCTACAACTCGGAGATTTACCTTTTTTTTTTAAGCGTGTTCGCAAATTTTCAAAAAGAAACTATTAAGTCCGTCATGTCTGTCCGTTCGTCTGTCTGAACTCCTGTATAAGAACTTAGTACTTCAGACATGTACGAAAAATTTACCGACTAAATTAAAGTGCTTTCCGTTTCGGCTGGAAGTAACAGAAAATTGATACGAAGACCGACATACTTTTACATTCTGTCGCCTTGCCTGGTCTTTATAAGCCTGTGTCTTCTTTTAAGTATTATGAAAGACTGAAGAAAGGGTTGAGCGTCGAGTGTGAAAGATGAAGGACTGTAAATGTCGCGTATCAACGTTTAAGTCATACTGACTTCACAGCTCTTCGTTTAGGATACGTCCAAGATGCTCATATCTAAATCTGGTACTGGAATACAGAGATATATTATAATGTGTGTTACCAAAACCAGTGAATTTTGGAAACTGTTCGCGAATTTTAATATCTAGGTAATATAACGGAACCAACGTGCCAGATGCTCCAACGTGACGGAGGTTTTCCACCAACATATCGCAACTGTGTGCTGGATGATATTCTGACACAAATCACATTTGTTTCAGTCCGTTTCTTCGAGATTAATTAGACCCTGTACCTTTCCTGCAACACTTTGGCCTCCCAGGTCATCTGTATTTTCACAGTTTTCTACTGTACTCATAGTATTTTATGTCTTCATATTTCTGTTGGGACTGATACATGTTTGTTCCATCCGTCCCTCATTTTATCACCCTGATAATATTTTTTAAACAGCACAAATTCCAAAGCACATAACTATGCAGTTTTATTCATTATTCTGTCAATTTCTTTCACCTGTGCCTAGGTATACCACTCCGCCGTTTGTTTTGGAGCCCCCTTGCCAACACGGACAAAGATGCGTTGCAGATTTTCCGAAATAACACTTGTTCAAGAGCTGTTAGAGAGCTGAATAGTGTGACAGATATTTGGTTGCTTTTAAAGGAACTGCAAACAAACTTACAAGGAGACGACGACTCTTTTTGATTTAAATCTGACGAACTGTTAACACAACATCAAACATTTCTTGAACTCAGAATGGTTGAGTAGATTGAAGCAAAAATATTTGTTTTTCCTGTTTACGTTGTTCTTGCGATGTACCTTACCAGCTCTTAACTATTAGAATTTATGAACCATCTGTGTTTGGAATAAAGAAAGACCAAAACCGTGATGTAGGTCTCACACAAACATCATAAACTCCTTTCACAAACCTCACAGACACTCTAAGGCTTCCTAGGTATTGCGACCTTTTGTGGAGAGCAGAAAATTCTTACCTATGAGACCCTTATCTGAGTAAACTGAAGCTAATTAGCTATCGCAAAAAGTTTCTTTGTGATTCATTGTAACATTATCCTCCTTATAGACGTTCACATCAGTCTCACAAACGATTCCACTCTCGGTTGGCGTCATTTATTTGATTTAAGAATACTGAACACATCGGGTGTCAAGACTGTATTTTCTAAAAATTAAAATAAAAAACATTTTACTATATATTCCGCCAAACTGAGGGTTTAAGACTTTGGGCACCCCACATGAAGACGGTTTGAATAATAGCATTCTTAGTCGGTCACTGTAGTCTGTTTTTGGCGCGACAGCCCTCAGTGGACCAGGGCCCACTGAGGGCTGTTGCGGTTTCTAGATCAAACACAAAGACGCATCAGAGTCGGTAGGACTCCTCAGGACGAGTGAGCAGTTCGTCACACAGACCTGTACCTGACAACACATTACACTCATTACAGTCAGACAGGATTCGAAACTATAAAGCCAGCAGGCGAGCGGCCGCACACCCACGCCTTAGACCGCGCGGCCTCTGGGACCGGCGGGCACTGTAGTGCTGATCCTTATTAATTAATTACTGACAGCTTCATCAATTAGAGAATTGAACTTTACAATGCCGTATTAAAATATCGAACTTGCAACCAGCCGAACAGATTATTCCATTTAAATTGTTCATAGACGGAAACCGTGTACAATTATTTAGCGATTTTCATAATTAAAGCAGACATTTCAATCATTTCGTGTAATACATTAGTAAGTTCTGTGAAATATAGGTTAATACTGGGTGATTTGTATTTTGCTTGCATACAAATGTAGTGGTGCAAAAAATTATTGTAGCTCTCGTGTATTTTCTGGCAGGCTAAAAACATATCACATGGATGGCGCAGGCCAGTCTAACCACAATAGCGTCAGTATCGATTACATCAACATTGCAAAGATGCATAACGTGTTAGCATCGGCCACCTCGGTCATCTGTAGCTAACATGTCCTCCATTTTTTTTTGGTATACGCAACTTTTTTTTTGTGATATTGTCGAAAAACCTGCAGGCGTGAAAAGTGTAAATATTTTATACTAGAGGAAAAAAAAGAAACACGTTTTCTGATATCCTGCATTATACCGAGTAATTGTGCGACGGAAATAGTTACATAATGAAAACATTGAAAAAATCAACTTTACCTGAAAAAGAGCAAGAAATCTGCAAGCATTTTACAGTATTGTTTTACTAACTTTCCAGGGTCTTGAAGACTGACACTCGAGGTTTAACCAAATTTGTGATAACGACACATTAAACATTACTCAGAGACGTAAGGCTGAATGAAAAGAAATATTTATTTTTGTGGTAAAATAAGTTGATTTATTTTAAAGTCATCCGTGGGTGGAGATTTACTTTCATGCCCCCTTTGTGCCTTCATGGCATGTATACGGACAACTTGACTGTTACCGTTTCATGACTGAAACATTTCTTCCAGTAGCTGATAAACTAGAGGGAAAATCAGGAAGAGGGAGAGGGAGATAAATAGATCTACAAGGCGTTCCCTGTTCTCCTCTTATGAGAGGTTCATAATTTAATCTTACGCATATTTAGAGGTGTTTAGCGGACACAGCCTTCTGTACTGTTTGACTCGCCTAATAAGTATCTGTTGTGATGTAATATTTACAGGGTTCGATTTGCGTCTTCTGAAACAAGAAAGTAACCACGACAAATTTTGAGGGAATTTTATGCGTTGTATTCATTTCTTAGTTACATGAATTCCGAACAGAAAGTGAAAGAACTGTATTGTTATAGCGGAGGCAGTGCCAGCCTATCATTGCATTTTTTATGTTAAAAAAATTTCCGTTTCATTTGGTACAGGAAATCTTCATTGAAACTCGCACATGTTTAATCTTTTAACATATCGGTACAGCATAAAACTAATGTATTTATTTTATTTGCTCCTATGACAATGTTGAATTTATGATATTGATTACGAGTTTTATTGACCTGCCTATAAAAGAAACTTGTATTTAGACAAAAATATTGTCAGGCTCAGGGAAAATAGAAAAGAACAAAAGAACTAAGAAGCAGAAAAAAAATAGTAATTAATGTAACCGTCCTCTCCATATTGAATTCCCGGCTTCGGTTACTAAGACGGTATCTAGCGGTTCGCACGGTCCTTTCTCGGGGATGTTGTGGGGTTGTGTTGGTATATCTCTTGAGATTCCCAGCGGTTCTCGATTCAAGGACAAACACTTGCTATTTTTTAATAAATATTCCAAGTTTTTCTGCGGGCTTGCTACAGTTCATACACATTATAAGTTGATACAACTCACATACACAAATTTTGCTACCATTTTCTAGTCATGGCGTGCTAATATGCAAAGGCACTGATTAATACAGGAGCTGTGCCTTGTTGTTGACTTGCTCACCTCATCTACCCTCACTCGTTCCACGTGCTGCCTCGTTTGCTGCAGTACTATGCTAATTACTACATCCCAACAAGAAAAGTGTGTCGGTGCACCCAGCGCATTTGCAAATACTACTATGAAAAGGATCAAAGGCAGGTGTGTGCTATTCATTCCGTGCACTGATAAATAACTAATATTTTTAACAAACAACTAATCGCCTAATGTACTTGTTACTATTATTTACATTAAAAAAACTGACTCCGGCTTGTTTCGATCTCCATGGGATAATCAACAGAGAGTAAACACATCAAGTAATTGTTTATAAAACAACGTCTAAAACTGTTGTAAACAACAGATGTATCTTTATATCTTGCACATCATGCAGTAGAAATATGTTGTAAACTGTTACATGTAAGATAAAACAATATGGAACACAGAGTCTCGGAGGTGGTTTGTACTGTGTCGATGTTTAGCACTTTCTGTTGACGAAGTGGAAGTTTGCAGGTCATAGGATCCCTTCTCTGAAATTTGTTTCTGCCGGATGTGACATTTTGCCGTTAATTTAGTTAAACAAATAAACGCTTGTTCTGGCGATTTCCTATGGGTTATTGTTTGGGCAGCAGACGGTTATTTAAAATGTGTTCAGAATGAATTAACCGGGATTAAAATAATTCCCCATAAGCTGGGTCGGCTTTCTGCACAGAACGAATGAAAAAAAATTATAATCTGTTTGAAAATGCCAATAGAGTACAGTTAGACGTAGATTCAGCGTAAAAATGCCTCCATCACTAATAATTAGAGCAGCTCGTGTGGCTATTTATTTGTTTTCCGTGTGAATAGTGTTAAAGTAATGTTGATTTTTACGTAAGTTTTCAGCCAATTGCGGCTGCAAGTGTTCAGATTTTGTAGTCTGGACTGAGTTGGTGTGGCTGACCGTTTGCTCTCAAAACTCCGGCAACCTAACTCATGATGGAGAAAGTAAATTGAATATTTTGACAAAGGTTCCATTTCATGTAGATTAGTATGGAAGTACATTTCGGGCATTTTAGGTTCCATATCTTTAGTCAATTTAAATAAATCAAAATTGAGTATTGTTTGGGGCCCAGATTTGTGGAGACAATTTTGAAGTTTGTCTTCTCAGTGCTTGGCCGGAAGAGCCGTGCTGGACATGAACAGTCACAACAAGGTCACAAATTTCTTTTGTCTACCGAAAAGTTAGTCTTCACCCGTGCTAAGCTTGTTTGAGAGGATGAGTGACAATGACTTCACTTGCAGCAGATGTACTGCAAAAACAATGTTTTCCTTCCAGAATACCTTACGGGTTGGCAGTTGTTTCGGACAACTAAAATTTCTACTGGATTTCGAGTTTGAGACAAGCTATGGAAAATACCTTTGTGTTTCTCTTGTTTTTCCAAGTTTCCGGAAATTTATTGTCTGCTTGTTGGAGGACACATTTTTATTTGCTATCAGATATAAACACAGATTTTTTTTTGTCGTGGATTGCGTAGGAGAACAGTCGATCTTCTTATGTCTTATGCCGTTGTGTTCTTACAATGTATCAAAAGTAGCCTAATCCTTATTCCGTGAAAAGTCAGTCGGTCTCCAGCGTCAACAACTAAGTTGTCGGACATTAATCTAGGTCAACACAGCAGTCGGTTACAGCTTCAACAACTGTGTTGTCGGACTTTGATTTAGACATTCTACAGTAACGTTTTAATGCTGGGAAATTTCAACAATGACCAACGTAGATCATTGAGTTCTGCTGGTTCTGAATAAGAAAATGTAGCCGGTTACTTCGCAAATGTTGTTTGCTGACATTATATAGGTAGTGTGGCAGGTGGGGACAAATCTTGGGGGTCGAATTGAAGATCTAATCCCCTTGATCCGTGGGATTAATGCATCTGCACCATGAGGGTCAATTTAAACAACGTCTAGACTTAACCATTCCTCTTCTACATACCGGAAGCAGGAGAAAACTACCTCGACCACAGCTGGAGTAAAATTCGGTGGGGCCCTGTAGGCAGACGTGCCGCTACAGGATGAAGGACGGTGTTTAGTGTGATTAAGTTAAGAAGCCTGAGACGCAAACTGGGGAATGATGACTGCAAATGTGTATAGAGGGTTATACAATTTTATTTTCTTTTGTTGATAAGGCGCAAGATTGCTTCTGCTTTTAAAGTTCATTGTAGATTAATTTTAAATTTAATTTTAAAAACATTTGTATTTTAATATTAATAGTGGCTGTAAGTTGCAGGAATAAGTCATTTTAAATGGAACGGCGTTAGAACTATGTTACAGTGGGTCTAAAGCAAATGCCCATAGCGATTTAGTAATAAAGTAGACTTAACGTTTTCATTTATTTCCTATCGGCTAGTTCAGGTCAGTATTAATTTTTGTTAGTTTAGATTTCATCTGGTACATTTGTTAACGGTCGCTAAAATCGACTACAAACGCGGGCGTAAGGAACGTTTCATAAAATCAATAAATACTTTTCAGCTCTCTCGCTGCCTTTCAGATTTATTCGGCTGCACTGTATGCTGTGCTGGTGTATCAGCGTAGCACGCAGGGGCCCTTTGTCACACAGTGTTATGTCGTCCTATCTTTCTGCGTCTGTTTCCCTTGGGGCCATTTTTCTTCATTTCGCTTTGAAGTTCGCGCAGATCCCGTTTCTGTTGTAGCTACTCAAAGTTCGTTATCCCACACCATCTTCAACGCAACTTTTATTTATTCTTATTGGGGTTTGGAGTCGGTTTATTTTATATTTCTCGGTCCTCTTTTCATATCCCTTCATATCATTCTAAAGTCAACACAGATGTGGGAAATGATGTCGCAGAATTGTGCAATAAATGAGGAGAGCGTTCAAGTAGATGTGAAATAAACTATTTCACTGGATTAAGTATTTTAAGTTTCACTTTAAACAATGCCACTATTATTAAAGGCTGAAACTCTTCTTCATTCAAGGCACTATTATCATGAACTATCACCGTGAAAGTTTTAAATACACGAATTTTTTAATTTTTCAAGTAAATTTCAACGTAAGTGCTTAATTGAAAAACATATGGAATGAAACTGTTATGTTATGTTTATGTTTATGTTTACCTAAAGGAACTGAAGAAAAGAATGGGCATTTTCAGTTACTGCAGCAAGTCTACGGCCCGGTATTCGCGCATTAATTGTTCATTTAATTTACAATAAAAGTAATTGTGGACGCAACAGAGAGCGAGGTTTTGTGTTGTTGGCTTTGAGCGATAACAACATGTAGTCTGGCATAAGCTTACCAACGAGTGATCCAAGTTGTGGAAGCGATTTGTGATATATAGGGGTGAGGATAGACGGGTCACACATGAGAAGGGGGAAGGTGGGAGGAGCCCAGACATGTCAGTGAGGAATAACGCGGAAGAAACAACTCCAGAATGTTTTTGATAATTTACAGGAGAGGTGGGTATACAGCTGTACTCATGCTCACGATCGGATTCTTCGCCTCAGCCGTCGGAGGTTTGATGGATCTCAGAATCGTACTGAGCAGAATAACGGAAAAGATATTTGTTACTGGCTGAAATTAAAATATGGCTACAAATTCCGTGGCTGATAACTTCAGGGACAGTTTTCACAGTTTCATGTTTTACAGGGACAAGAAATTTTTATAGCTGAAATTTAAATCGACGCCATCGCTGGAGAGGAACATGGCATGGACAGTGACCGTGATAATTTACTGAGGCGCCAATGACAAAATATAGAGGAAGTTCGTGCATTGTCGCATATAGAAACCATTTCGTTCGTTTGCGTTACTTAATAGAAACCAAGCAAATAAAATGCTATTTAAAATAGAATATCCCACACTTTTAATAATTTTTGGCACTTATGAATGAGATTGTGTGTTAGCCTGTGCTTACCCGCCTTTCCTTTTTTGTGTGCTTCTGTAATGCTTCGTATATACGGTATATTGGCAGCCACCTTACGACGTACGGCCTGATAATCTAATATTATTTGTTGAAGAGCACAATATATTTATTCTCTCGATTACACTATGTTAATTCCCCACTATGTGATTTTGCTCCTATTCTCTTATTTGGAAATTTTTTTCTTATTGCCTTCTTTCCATCCCGTTTTATTATATTTTCTTTTCTTCTGGCAAAGGATCGTAACAAGCAGACCCAAAGTTAAAAATATACATACGTTTTTTAATCTTTTGGATTTTCAGGTAGTTCGGAGGAAGGTGAAATATTCAGAACTGAACGGTAGCAAGCCTACCGAGATTTTCATCTGCTCTTCATCTCTCGCGTGATCCATAACAATCCTAAATTAAATGTAAGCCAAATATTATCTTTTTTCATTGTCACCCTGTGCCTGTTACAAATTATAAGTGAATAAAGCCGATGCATTTGGCCTAGTGAATTAAGTATGAGACGAACCAAATTGTTACACTCTCCGACATGTTTCGTACTTTTAGGTCGAACACCACAGACCGATATACAGCATCGATAATTCCTAACCCTGCGAATACCTAGGAATAGAAATCAACAGGTCCTGACGTTTAGAGGATTTCGTGGTATCGGTCAAGTATATATAGAGAATGAAACATACACTGACCAAGAACCATGACGATCGAGTGTAAACCACATAGGGCACACCAAAAATATTTTGATATTTTAAATTTATTTCGAACTATTTTATACATTTATAGACTAGGTAAATACTGTTGTGCATGTTTCCGATAATGTTGCTACCATTAGAAAGCAAATACTCATACATACAAGCAAATGTTTTTATGTGGCTTGTAAAATTGCACCTGATGCAGTGATGTAACGTATTATAAATTCAGTAATTTCTAACAGTATTAATTGTAAATGGGCCGGCAGGGCCGGAACAGGTGGAATAAGCTTTTTGTTCCATATTTATTATGTTGTTTTAAATATATTGTTTTTAAATTATTTGTTATAATTCTGTTCATTATATTTTAGTAAATATTTCAATGGCGCTGATGAGAAATTGTCAACTGAATTTCTCATGGAACCAAAATAATTAGAACAGTATGCTAGGGAGATTATTTAGATCTAGAGGTTTCAGTAACTAAAGACTAAAAAGAATTACACAAAGAGGATCGTTTTCTGATTATATTAATCTTCTATTTTATCGTAAATGAAATGACAAGAAGTATCAGTTTGACTTTGTCACTTTATGTTTTGAGGAATTTCATCCAGTATACAATGTATGGGAAGGTGTGTTGAACTAAAAGTTATGTTATAAGTTTTGTACATTGCATTATTATTATTGTATTGAACTATTTCATGATCACAAGAAACCTAAAACGCACGAGGATCGGCCAGAAAGTGTGTTTTGCGTTGTATTTTTCAACTCCCGTAAAGAAATAGCATATATTTTTATTGTTATCGGCCATTTTCTTCACATAGTCCGCGTCGCTAAAGCAGCTTTGACTGTATAGTGAGACAAGCTCCCATCTTTTCCGTAGCCAGATGTCCCTGTCCTCTGTTATCAGCCTGCTATCATGTCCCAGTCACAGCTCTTTCCTTCTCGAGTCATCTTTAAATATATGACTGTCAAGATTTTGCTTCTGCGCTAGTAACAGATGATAATCGACGATATATTCTTCTTGAATATAAGGCTGAATATCTGACTTTCGAAACCCAACCTTTCGAGGAAATGCAGTGTTATGATTTTCAAGACTCGAGATTTCCAGAAAGAACATCTCAAGCCTTGAAGATGGCGACACTGCGCTGTCTGGATATGCTGGGTTTCATGCACCCAGCGACAAGGAGATTTTATTGGAGTCACCAATGCATGGTTTTGTAGCGTAATGCGTGTCGTGTTGGGCCCGCTAACACCAGGTGTTTTCTGTGCGCAGTTCATGAAACCTTGAGTAGTGGTTCAGCCTACACCAACAGACAATCCCGCTACATAACATCAGCACGCCTCAAGTCAGCCTACACAACGCAACAAGTACTCGCTAGCTCCTGAAGATGGACGTATTAACGTCTGAAACATGTTGAGCAATATATAATAAAGCAAGTGTCAT
>Ga0123354_10018437_pt1 | contig 10943 bp, 8 predicted proteins | sample TergutLab28metaG_2_FD_97872 | JGI IMG/M metagenome (GOLD analysis project Ga0123354, IMG submission 97872) | Labiotermes labralis P4 segment gut microbial communities from Petit-Saut dam, French Guiana - Lab288 P4 | ecosystem: Host-associated > Arthropoda: Insects > Digestive system > Gut ... | reverse complement strand
GAGTGAACAAATAAATGAATAAACCACACACAATAAAAAAAAAAAACATTCTTTTAACTCTCCCCCCCCCCCCCCCCCCCCGCCCCCCCAGCAGCACAGAAACTGTTGTGTAAAATTTTTGCAGTATTCTGTGTATTTTTCTTTTACAGAGCACTGATGATGCACCATATTCTTTTACAAAACTTCTAGCAACATTTTTCCCAGTACACATACTGGGCAAAGTCACTGCAATAAACATTTTTTATTCAACTAAGTACATCTCACAAGTGCATTGAATCATCTGTGCTCTGCTGCTAATAGAAGTTGATTAAGTGCTCAGAGCCTGGCTCAGATTGCAGTGGTGATGACACTGATTGTGTCAGCCAGTGTGTGTACACAAGCTAAGATCATCATAAGCCCAGGGACACAATAACTTTATTCCCCTTTATTTTAGGATGGTGTTAACATGTTTGGTTGTAAGTTTTCCTTACAATACTATAACAATAGCCTGTCAGGGTCCATGTAACGTATAGAATAATCATGGGTTCTGTGTATAACAAGCGAATTCAATGGGTGTCTTATGCCTGAGTACCTGAAAAACATCAGCCACTTGCAGGGCTTCAGCAAGCATATATTGCTGTTAGAATGACACTTTGTCAACTAAGAAATAATCCTGACTGAGGGTTGAGCTGAGAACTTGATCTGGTACATCATACTGTAGACTTGCAGGTTGTGACAGTTAGTCGTCTGAAGATGGATAACAGTGTCAGAAGAAACTTCAGGGACTGCAGTCCTTGCAGGAGGAAGCATTACATTCATTTGAAATGTTTGTATCCACCTAGAAGACTACATGATATCAACACCCAGAACACAGCAGCCTTATGCTCAAGCCTTCCAAATATGTTGCCACTTCATGGGGAGCATCTTGTATGCTGAAATTTCTGGTCATGCTGTAACTGTTAATTCTACTGAACACATTTATGATATTGTAGGCAAGGAACCAGACAGACTAAATGAAGAGAAATCAGCTGTGCTTGAACAAACTCAAGAACTTGCATATACCAATTATAAAACATTCATACAGACTGCTGAGTGTTCTAGGGAGATTTTCAGACAGGTAAGATGAGATGGTGAAGTTAGGTCTGGTACTTGATTATGTGCTGCTTAACCCTTTTTTGACTGGGAATAGGATATTTAAATCTCCCTGCTACTACTGGCAGTTGTGTTTGGATTTTATCATGTTGAACAAATTGAACAATAGGTTTGCTGGTCCATGGTCACATACCATCAAAGTAGTACAATGCACAGCTGATAAAAGTTGCAATAACATTCAGATGTATGTGACACTTTATAATGGTGGGCACACTGAGTGCATCATTCAGCTCAGTCAAGAGTAGAGATATGTCAGGTAACCTTAGCATGTTACTCATACCAGTGGGCAATCAGCTCCATTTTCTTTTAATGTACTATATATATCATTCTTTACATTTAACTAATATGATGCTGTTTTAGTATGATACAGTAACAAAACTTGTAAGTTATATTTAGTAAATGATTTTTGCAGTACTTGTCATTAGGCATTTATCATCCAGTAATCAGACAATTAAGTCAACCACTCTTACAGCATTGGTGGCCATATTTTAAATACCAGGGGACATGATATTGGTATTGGAAAACTGGAGTGACAGCCTATGAGTAGCAAGGGCCTGATAATGACCAATAATGGCTGAACCCTTTGGCCTAAATCTCATAGCAGTTCTGTATACACATACATATATGTATAACACTGATTGCGTGTGGACAGTGTGTAAGATGTAGGGTACTCAGAATCTCACAACATGATGCTGACATACAGTACTCCATAGGATGTTCTTTCAAGGCAGATCCAATGCACAGTATTCCACCCAACATCCAGTTTCTCCCAGTTTCAGGTTACAGTTACATTTTCATGAACTCTTACCATAAGAAACATTTCCCCTCTAAGTCTGATATGTTTGAAAACACCAAACAGCACAGTCAGATGGGTGGCACCCCTGGCCTTGGGTGGAACTCGGCCTGCAGACTAGCTGCCCTGACTGAAGATTCTGTGGCTTGCCTCAGTCCCTGTGGGCAAATGCCAGAATTACACCTCAGAACTCATAAGGATGATTACCTTCCTCATCCTGTTCAATTCATTCAACAGTACAATCCTCATCTACTGATAGCATTATCAAATCAATGAATGAACACTGTATGACCAGTTCCCTACCATATCTTCACTCTTTGACTATGTTACTATTTACATGCCGTCAATCATAACTTTTTTTGTGTGGTCACTGAAAATGAGTGACAAACATCACATTTTACATACATAGTGCCATTAGGGTTGGTGCAGAACACAAATAGACAAATGTGTCAATTCCTACTGTGAATTTTGCTGAAGTGATTCTAAATATGAAAATGTCATTCTGTGCAACGTATTAATATTCTTAAATGATTTCTGTAACAGTTCATTACCATGTGTTTACTTGTATTTCAGACACACAACAGTGATTATAAGTGCTATTCATTGGACCGTTCATTGTATAAACCTATATATATATATATAATGTTTTCAGTTCAATAATACTGAACAAAAGTTGGACTCACTGTTGACAAAGTTGCCACAGTTTGCACAACAGTGTCAGGACTTCAGCAAAGCATCGAGTGACATAAATACTCATAGACGGCTCAATTCCCTAACTCTTACAAGAAATGCGCAGCTCCTGGAAATTCTGGAGCTTCCACAACTTATGGACACATGCATCAGGAATGGGAACTATGAAGAAGCCCTGGAACTGGCAGCATATGTCAGGAGGCTTGGCAAGAAGCATGGGCAGATACCAATTATTGCTGTAAGTTACTGTACTGACTTGAAGAAACATACAGATACCATTTATTGCTGTAAGTGACTATACCAACTTGAATAAGCATGCACAGTTACCTGCTACTGCTGTACCGATTTTAAGAAACATGGACACATCATTTACAGTAAAATCTCAGTGTAAAAAAACTTGAGCGTGTGACAAAATGTTACCACAAAATTTCTTTGAACTGAACACTTTAAAAATGTCACCGATAGTTACATACGTGTAAAAAAAATTATAAAGTGACAAGTTTACCACATTTACTTCATAAAAAGTTTTTTTTCTCTCTCTCCCCCAATGCTGCCTGTTTAGTGGTGATTCCTCAATACATTCTTTAAGATTTTCACTGCTGTCCAGTTTAGGGTCTGTAACATCTTTCCTTGTGACAATAAAGCACCAAAAACATCACACCTTTTTGACTACTTCCAGAACAGTAATGACATTGTTATCATCGCCATCACTCACACAGCAATTCACCAGAATGTTCTTTGATCATGTTTCCAGAAACCACATGTATATATCCATGTTCACTTCATTATTTACAGTATGAATGCTTTTTCTTCTATGACAGTTTGCATCAGAATTGATGTGCTTCTCAGTCTTTCAGAAACACAGTGTTGCTGGGCTCTTAACCACACAGACTTCAGTTTATCTCACTGTGCATGCAAAATGTAAGAGAATGTTCATTCATAAATATTTGCAAGAGTCACCAAAATTTCATTAAAAAGTCTCTCACATCAAAAGTGAGAGAACAAACTCTGAACATCAGATTCTGTTCTGGCCTAAGTAAAGAACAAAATGTTACATTTTTCTCACATGAGGCATGGTGTACATTAAGCAGAAATGGAGACAAGCCAAAGTAATGGATGTTGGTGTTAAGAAAATCCCCACGCATTTCATGAAATTCCTTTGCAGGACCTTACAGTCAGACAGTGGTGTACACAGAAACCAGCTGGGTCCACATTTTTCAAATAACTGCATTCAGTTGCATTAAGTTACTTTTGATGTGATTATCCAGGGAATTAACAGAATACAAGAGAATGTAGGACTATCTGCTTTCCTTCCAGTAACTGAATAATAATTTTCGGAAGGTGTGGGGACTGTTTAGAAGCTGGAAGTCAACACTGTAATATGGTTAATTTGACCTCCACAGGAAAAATGGACTCTAAATTCCCAGTGAATGCAAGTCCCATATGTGATAATGCTTTTGACAGCTGCTACTCACAGGGACATGGCAATGCATATTCCCTGCCAAATTAGATAACAAAGGAATGGAGGAATAATAAGAACATTATTCCATTGCAGAGCATAGTGAAAGATGTGGAAGTAGCATGGCTGTCAATGCTTCATCAGTTGCTGGCACAGCTGCGTACAGACCTTCAGTTGCCAAAGTGCCTACAAGTAGTGGGTTATCTCCGCCGGATGGAGCTGTTTTCTGAAGCTGAGCTGCGTTTAAAATTTCTCCAGGCTAGAGACACCTGGCTGCAGAATTTGCTTTCTGCCATACCTAAAGATGATGGTACGTTGCAGTGGTGTTGGATGGGCCTGTGGGTTTCATTACTGACTGAATGCTCGCTTGACTGCTCTATGTGGTTGTATACTAGTACAGTATTTTTTTTTGTCAACACAGTAATTATTTGTTTCTTTTTTTTGTTCTGTATATACAAATAAAATGCAAAACTGCTAAAACTTGTAATTTGTGTGTATAATGTGTTTCTAGTAGTCTGGGGATACATGTGTCATTTGTTATTAATTGTATGTTTTGGCACCACCAGAGTATAATGTTGTATAAAATCTTCTGTTTGCCCTCATTTGTAACTGTATTAATTGTACTGTATTACTTCATTGTCAGCTTTTCTCTGTGTATCAGTAGTTTCCATATTGATTATGCCAGATGTTAGTGAAGTAATGTGTGTGCTTGCATGCTGAGTATGTCGCAGGTTAGTGTGGTAATCTGTGCCAATGCTCTTCACCCACCGCTAGCTTCTTCAGAGGCCCTTTCCTAAATGTGTAAGGTAACACAAAGAAAATGAAAATTCACAATCCTTTTTACAGCTGTCTGTATTAGATAATTAATAATAAAGGTTAAGAATATTTGACAAGTTTTAACAATGATCATTGTTTTGTCTACAGGGAATCACCATCTGAGTAAAACCATCGAGCTCTCACGAATTCACTTATTCAATATTGTGACACAGTATAGAGCAATTTTCAGTGATGATGACCCAATTCTGCCTTTAGCAAAGGACCAGAATATTAATGAAAGTGCAATATTCTATAGTTGGATAAATGAAAAGGTAAAGTGCTCACGTAAGTATTCTAGACTAGCCTCTTACTGATCCTAATTGAAAAATGAGCCACTGCTTAACTTATGTGGCAATTAAGATGATGTGCAAGTTTTTCACAGTGGTGAATATTAAGACTGTGATCTGGGAAATGACACAGTGTAGGTTTGTACCTATCCTCTAGACTAGGCATGCTGAACGCGTAGCTTGCAGGTAAAATCTTGCTCACAGAGACATTTGTAATGAGGAAACTTCTCTTAGCCCTTCCACCAGGCAGAGTCGAAAAAGAACACTGAAACAATTTTGAAAATTTTTTTGCTGTTTATTTACGGATACATCACTAATTAATTTCATAAGTATACGCTAAAAATAGCAACATCCTAGTCTAGGTCATAAATTTATTTTTTATAAATTTTTCCTACTATTATTAGTACTTTTTTTTTGTACATTACATATAGAAAAATACACAGTTCAAATTATATGTATGATTTTATACAGGGCTATACTTAATTCATTCTTAATTCTGCATTTTGAAGTTCACGTTGCTCGCATACAGACCAGATTTTAGCAAATTCGCCTATACCACATAGGAGGTTTAGCAGGCTGACTCTATTCTATGTAATGCCACCTTAGAAGACCATGGCAAGGGATATGTGGGTGTGGAACAAGTTGCAGTATATACACTAACAGCATACCCATGCAGAATAATCTGCATTGCAGCTGGAAGCTGGAGGAACAGTTTTAATGCATGTCAGTCAAGTTTGCAGTCACAGTTGAGGAACTAACAGTAACATTTATAACTTGGTCTGTAGCTCATAAGATTGAGTGAACCGTTTTCTTTCAGTTCGCTTTTTACACCAAGTGATCTACAAGCTGTTTGCAGCAAGTAACCATTGCCTTTTGAGAACAGGTACCAAAGACACTATTCATCAGCACGTATATATTTAATGGCTGGGTCTGGCCCACCCATAAAATGCTCAGAGGTATACATATGGGCCATATGATTGCAGAACTGGGTTCAGTACCTCGTGGGGGTTATCCATGCCCCTGCACCCAGAGTAGTGCTTGAGGACATGCAGCCTCCCATGCAGTGGGTACCAGAGGCTATGGGATAAAGTGGCCAGGGGGTGACACTGACCACTACCCTCCAACCAGTGCTGAATTTTATACCTCCACTTCACCATACTTCTTTATATGGTGATATGCTGAGTTAATTAAGCACAGAGAAAAATTTACCTTTATATTACCTTTGCCTGATTATGCTATTGACAGAGTATAGTCTGAGCTACTGACAGCATCAATAAACCACCAGTCAACAGCATAAGGCACGTTACAAATAAAAGTGAAGTCTAGAGTCTCACTGTCATCTACACGTTTCAGGTCAGCCAGTTCCTAACTACACTGGAACAGGATTTGAATCGAGGAGTTGGCAGCTCTCTGGATTCAATAATTGGTCAATGTATGTACTTTGGACTTTCGTTCAGTCGAGTTGGAGCAGATTTTCGGGGTCTCCTGGCACCCATTTTTATTGGAACTGTGTCACGGAATTTTGAACATGCAGTACGTAAAGCCAGCAAGAAGTTTGAGCAGGATATGGAAAATTTTACTTTACCAAAATTTCCTCATTCCAGCCTATCAAAGAGTGTGCCATCATCTCAGTCTTCAAAACAGGTAAAAGTCCTCATAGTTTGTTAAAGTGACAAACCTTGCTACAATCAAGTGTGACACATTTCTACTGTCCTTCCTTTATAGACACAATGCAGAACTGAAAGTGTAACAGAGCCAGGCAACTTCCATTCACCACCTTTTTTTTGGTATGCCAGATGTGTCATGTGCCCCCACATTTAAAAAAAAGGGGGAGGGACTGCAAGTCTGAAGACCTGGGTGGTGGCCAATGTTGTGGACCACCACAACCAATCCATCAGCCACAGAAGGAATCACCAAGGCATGTTCTCACTGCACAGCCAAAGTACTACATTATGTTGAAAGTATAAACACAGCTACATTTCCAGAGGTGTACAGAAATTTTACGCATTTTAATGTCAGATGACCCTCAAAAATAACCCAACCAATCATCTGACTGAAGAGTACCACACAACACATTCACACAGAATGGATGTCGACGAGACAGACAACATACATATAACGGAACACTGAGAAACATATGTGCAACTATTGATGCAGTGGAAAAGCAATCAGTACTACATAATCTGATTGTGTACTTGGAGACTTAGTTATCCAGCATGCAATGTGCATGCACCATGTTGTCGTCTGTGGCCTGCATGGCTCTACAGTATTTTTCCACATCATCTCACAAAGACACAATTTTTGGAAAAAGAAATAAGCTTATTGAAGATAAAATATGCGTTTTCAATTTATCTAAAACTTTTGTATGAAATATTTCTCATTCTATGAAGAAACGAGCGAGAGATAATCAAAAATGTATATCGGTCTTCACATAAAGTATCCATTATTCTTGTCTGATATTAATGAAACTTGGATTGTCTAGACATATTTTCAAAAGATACTCAGATATAAAATTTCATGAAAATGTGTGGAGTGGAAATTGAATTTTTCCTTGTGGACTGAAGGACAGACATGATGAAGCAAATAGTCGCTTTTCACAATTTTGTGAACATACCTAAAACATGCTTGCTATGAACTACAGCAGTAAAAATTCCATGTAGTACCTGTTTCCTTGTTTTTGTTATTTTAACATCCAAGCTTTCAAGTGATGATAAATATATAACCCCTTGAGAATCAGACATAAGTTTGTATGACATTTCTGACTGGAAATGACCTCAGGAGAGGTAATTAAGTCATGAATGTGTGTGTGTGTGCATGCATGTGCACGCAAGACAGAGACCATAAGAACAACACAAGGTCTGTTAGCAGTACATAGGTTGCTATAGAAGCATATGCAGAGAAAATGGTACATGCCCACATCTTTTCACTAGAATGCAGGACAAAATGTAAAACGAACAAAGCTGAAAATCCTCCTGAATGCTAAAATTGTATTTTCTGTTACAGGAACACCCTCCTCAGTGCTTACTGGAGTTCCACCCACTGGCTGACTATTGCAATGGAATCCTAAGTGCATTTAATGAGCTCCGACTATGTGCTCCTATTGCACTTGCTCATACCGCCACCAACCACCTGAGGGAGTCACTGGGTGCAGTTGTTAGATGCACACTAGCCTTCTATCGGCAAGAACAACAAGCTCTGACACAAGCAGAAAAGGATAATTTTACAAGATTTTGTGCATGTTTTGCAGGACAGTTGCTGCCTTACTTACAGAAATGTCTTCATGCTCTGTTCCCACCAGCAGTTATTGCATCACATTTGGGGGTCACTCTTCAACTTTTGCAAAAAGAGGTACACATAAATGTGCTGTATAGATATATCACACTTTTTAAACCCAATACATATATGCTTCAAACAAAAGAAATATGGAAAGAAAAAAAAGGTCACTAATTCTAATCTTTACCTTTACGCCCTTTCTTGATGAAGTTCTTTTTAATTTTGCAAATTTATTAAATAAGTTATCTTCGTTACTGTACCATAACTTTCAGATTTAAAAAGCTTGTACAGCATGAATATGAATACATACCAGCCTTTTTCTTGGGCCACCAGAGCCAATATTTCTGTTTTTCATGATTACAATATGGGACACAGAAAACCAGTAAAAGGTTGAGGTTCTTACTCATAATCTTTAGTGTGAAGTCTGCACTTTCTGTGGCAGGGTTTGACGTATATTGACCAGACTGCAATACTGGATCCTATCAGCCATTTGCTTCCTGTGAAGGTGGACCCACTGCCCCTCCCCATCACATCACCACATGGCATCAGTGTGTTGAAACAGGGTTCATTGGAGTCTGACAACACAGCTGAGCCCACCGAGACTGAACCAGCTCCAAATATTGATATCAACAGAACAACAACTACCGCATCATTTGCCCTTTCAAATCTAGAAGATACAAATAACATCCAGTCAGAAGAAGAACCAAAACCAGATCACTTCTGATCCTATAAGAGCATAATTACAGATATCACTCATGACATAGGAATCAGCTAAACTTAAAGTACCAAAACAGGAGACTTTGTTTTCACTATGTTCTTTTTGTTGCATTATGGCCAATACAATGTCATAAAGGGGAAACAGGAATTAATACTACAGTGAAGTAATTTTTGGTGTTCAGAAATTATGGAGACTGCACAGGCAGTTGAATCATATTTGCCCCAGATGATGGAGATGGACAGCCAGTGAAATGCTAGATACAGACTCCAATTTCTCGTATCTGATCACCTGAGAATACTTTCCTGCATAAAGTGACAATGAAATCTTCATATCTTATATGAACTACCATTCATATTCCACGTTAAAACATGACAAAGTGAGTTCTACCACTATACCAACACCAAAATCACTGTTTGCTTATATAAGATATACAACCATTTGGCAGATGTAATCACTGTGTGCAGGTCACCCTGAAATGGGGACCTTGTAAGGTACAGGAACTACCCTAGAAGGAGATGTGAATTGCTGAATGCAACACTGAAGTATTCTTTCACTGTATTTATCTTACAGAAAAATTAAGTCTTAGACAAGTAACAACTGCCCCATGTGCACTTCTGAAGCTACCAGTTTATAATTTTATCATATTTATTTGTAAACTGTAACAATGTTGCCATCAGTGATTAAAAATAAAGAAATGGTTGAAAATTATTAAGAGTTTAGAACAACCTCCTTGTCCTCTCCAAATGAATTTTTTCACATTTCCTCACATGACTTTGAGAGTTTGCCTGTATTAAATAAGGAAAATGGTGGCCTTACACACGATGCTGTTTTCATTCAAGTCCATGGTGTTTAATCATAATAATTACCTAGTATGAATTATTACTTCTATAATTGAATTACAGATTCTGACACATGAAATATGAATACTTTCACCACTCAAACTGTGATGAAACAAGAAGATTAATAAACTTATATTAATCTGTATGTTGACAGTGAAGCATCAACAGCCAAGTCCCTCAAGTGGCTTAGACACACCATACAAACCATGGTTTATATCTACAAATTTCTGATGTCTAAATCTATAAGAACCTTTCTGAGTCTTGGAAAGACTGTACATGTCCTGGAATGGTTCAGTGTTAACATTCTCATTACAATACAAGAAGAATTATGCATCTGCAAGGCAGAGTTACATTTAAGTAACAATCGATAGTCATGTCGGTAGATATCTTGCTCTGCTGTGAAGGAGACTTTTCAAACAACACTAGTGACATCTGCACAGTTCGTACTCTGAATGACAACACACCAAAGATCAGTAGCTTACTACACCAATTTTATACCAGTCAGTGTTACAGTGAACACTCACTACAGGCATGTGTATCAAAAACTTCTGATGCTGAATATATGAAACATACTTCCGCAAACAAAAAGTGAAAAAACTGAAACAGTAGTAAATAATGACCAGTAATTTTAATCACAAGATACAAATAAATAGAATGCATATAATGACTATAATAATCTTAAAGTGTATATGAAACAGTGCACCAATAAAAAACTAAAATGATAAAAATCATTAACAAAAGTGACTATAGTGACTAGAAAATAACACTGCTATAATTACACAAAACAGCGCACCTACAGATAGCACCAGAACAACAATAGTTCTGAAATGAGCCATCCCCATTGTGTGTATATACACAATAGGTGTAGGTATCAGTCAATAACACAACAATTTCTAAAAAGATGTTTAATAAAGGATGATAGTAACTACATGTTTCG
>Ga0123354_10018435_pt1 | contig 10943 bp, 6 predicted proteins | sample TergutLab28metaG_2_FD_97872 | JGI IMG/M metagenome (GOLD analysis project Ga0123354, IMG submission 97872) | Labiotermes labralis P4 segment gut microbial communities from Petit-Saut dam, French Guiana - Lab288 P4 | ecosystem: Host-associated > Arthropoda: Insects > Digestive system > Gut ... | reverse complement strand
TGGTGTGGTGTGGGGTGTGTGATGCGTGGTGTGTGTGTAGTGTGTGTGTGTGTGGTGTATGTGTGTGTGGTGTGTGTGTGTGGTGTATGTGTGTGTAGTGTGTGTTTGGTGTGTGTGTGTGGTGTGTGGTGTGTGTGTTGGGTGTGTGTTTGGTGCGTGTGGTGTGTGTGTGGTTCGTGGTGTGTGTGTGTATGTGTTGGGTGTTTGGTGTGTGTGGTGTGTGTGTGTGTGTGTTGGGTGGGTGTGTGTGTGTGGTGTGTGTGTTGGGTGTGTGTTTGGTGTGTGTGTGTCAACATTTGTGCTATTACAAAAACTCTCTACACCAAGTGAAATAAATGACAGTAAATACGTTATAATAACTCGTCTGCTGGTCAAAAATATGTTCTTGATATATTTAACAACGCATTTTCAAATATAGGAGCTACATTACATCTAAATACATAAGATTATCACAAATCGTCTACAGGCAATCATTTGGAGTTATGCGGTCGGCGAATCTTCGAATGAACTGTCCTACCATTCGCCTAACAAAACTGGGAATAACTACTGCTAAATGATCGTAAAGAGATCAGACCCAGCGTTAGTTAACAACACTCGGTTCAGAGAGGCCAAAACAACGCGAAGGTTGTTGCTCTAGCAGACGACGTGGCACTCATTTTTGCGATAACTCTTGGTACACAAATCACACATTCCGACCTCGACTAAATTACTAAGAAACGAATGCTTTGCCCGAAACTAGTTCCATAATGTCAAGGATTAGTGACATGCTAGATTTCAGAGCCGTTGATATATTTCTAGTCAATGTAGCTGGCAGAGTGCCTCATTATTTTACTGAAGCTTGCTATAGCAGCTTATAAAAAAGGTCAAATTTGATAATAAATTTATCTATTACAAAAATATAGATATGCTTAAGCTGCTCTTGCAGCAAAACTAATTCACTGATACACGCCCTAAGCCACAGAAAATAAAAAAGACTGTATTCTAGCTTAATAACATTCGTCGAGACTTTAGTCTCACACGCCGAGATTCCACGGTCGTAAACAGACAATGCTATTTGTTTTACAACAAAGAGTTCCGTTTTAATTACTGGCTAATATGGCGGGTTGTGTCTTCGTATCGGAAAACAGTCGCACAACATTAACTACAGAAACTAACATCGTGCAAGCAAAGAAGTTCCCACAGTATGTTGCAGCCACCTTGGGTGAGTTAACTATTTTTTTTTTCAATTAACACGGTACTGAATACATAAATTGTCTTTTCAGATTACAATGCAAAAGGCACTCACTAACAACCGGGACCACTCCCTCTTTAAAAATGTAAAAAATTGCTATATTCAAGTGAAAAATTTTAGAATTTTTAAGAGCCAACTCAGGATATAAAGCATGTTTCAGACAAAAATTTCTTCTGCATGTCATCCTACGTAAATGATAAATCACAAATAACCTTTTGTACATTACGTTAGCTTCACACACCATCCTGCTGTTTTCATAAATTTTCTCAGTAAATCCGTGCATATTTCATAACGTGGTGAATATATTTTTCAGGTTGTAATTATTTCAGTCAACAGTCGTTTCACTTCATTCTTAAGAACCTTGTTCATGGCTCGGTATAAAAGTAAAATACCTCGATCGATTTCAAAATACCAACTTAACTAGTGTACAAGCCTATGTAAATTCAACAGTGAATTACGTCACTCAAATTTTTGCTTTCAGCATTTTTCCCCCTTTTTTCCTTTTCACACTTGTCTCAATTAAAACGGTGAATTAAGCCACATTGCTGTCCTTCAGTTGAGACAGTTTAGAATATACAGCTACCAGCTCCATAAGTAAGCGAAAATAATGCGGCGTGAAAGACAAGACATGCACATACAGCCAGATGATACACATATGTAATAATAAAACACCTTTTATTATCTTAGTAATTAACCAACTTAATGCACAAAATCTTGTTTTATAATAACAATAATAATAATCTTGTTTTATAATAATAAGTCTTCTCTCTGCCTGTGCACGGCAAGGCCACCTACAGGTGTGATGATACCAGATGCTGTATAATACAATTTTGACCACCTGATGATGAGCACATAATGCTCGAAACATGTAGAGACAGTTAATAAACTTATTACAAAACAAGATTTTGTGCATTAAGTTGGTTAATTACTAAGATTATTCTGAGATACACGGTCAGCAAAACATCAAAACCTTTTATTATATCTATATAGATAACGTGGTTGATGCCTTAGTAGAACTCCGTTCTGTGTTGTATAATACAACGCGTATACATCTTGCAAGGCGCAGTGGCACCTACACAATATAACAATAACTTCAGTCTACTACTCTCTATGTAGGAGGATAAGATGAAGGAGCACTGTATGAGAAATTTACATAAGAACCTTTGATCACCTACATGGAGTAGAGTAAATCTTGAGAAGGTGGTGGTCGTTCAGAGTGTCTTTGTCGGGAATCCACATGTTCACAAAACGGGTTTGCGACATCCCGTCACTGGGCCATTTTGAGAGTCGGGTGAATCCAGTCCGCTATATTAAATATCACTTGAGATACGTACATTTCAAGACGATGAACTATAACGATCCAACAAACTTTTCATGATCATAAGTAACTTACGAGGCGCATCAGCGTCAGTAGATATTTGCGCGTGACTAAAATTCAATGTGAAAAATTGATTACTGAACCTTGGTACATGTGAAATCAAAGCGTTCATTTACCAGTCTATAAACAGAAAGGAAATACTGGCGGTGAAATGCAGAGTTGTCGCTGCGCACGCCACGAAGGCATATGACGAGGCGAGGTAGAGCGGGACGGAGAGGGGTATGGCTCTATTCAGTCTCAACTACCGCACTGTAATGGGATGAATTTTCAGTTTTAAGCCCCGACCGTTTGACATCCAAGGAAAAAGCCACCTCTTACCCACCGAATAAAAGTAGAGTTTCCTACCGGTCTGGACGCTCTACGCTCTGGGTAAGACATTTATTTATCCCGCTGCTAACCAAACCACCAATCCTCGGCTGTCCAGGCCGTAGCATCAGTGTACAGATTAGGCCGGCTCGGCGAAATGCAGAAAAGTTGTGTGTTTCAACCGGACAGTAGATTCTGGCTGTATGCCCAGGGCACAGTGGCAAATGTGGGCCGGGTAGCTCAGTCGGTATAGCGTCTGACTACGGGCTGGACGGTACGGGATCGAATTTCGGTGGGGACGAGATTTTCCGCCCGACCAGACCGGCCCTGAGGCCCACCCAGCCTCCTGTATAATGGGTACCAGGTCTTTCCTGGGGGTAAAGTGCGGCCGGGGCGTGCTGCTGATAACTCACTCCCTTCTAGTGCCGCGGTCATGGAAGAGTAGAGCTATACCTCTGGGCCACACCGGGTCTATAACGGGATCACTTTACCTTTACGGAGGCAAATTACTGCACTTTCCCGACAATACAGTCGGTCTGCCGGCTGATAATCACACATGAAGCAGCAGCACGTACTGCAACACTTTGTTCAATTCCATCAACATGTCGCTGTTGCAGCAACAATGGCAGCCTTGGTTGGAGGGTCATTCTTGTCGTGGACATCCCCAGCGCTGCCACTTCTGCAGAAACCTGATAGTGTCCCTCATGTCACAGACGAGGAAGGATCCTGGATCGGATCACTGCTGAACCTTGGAGCTTTCCTCGGCGCCCTGCCGGCCGGGTTGTTAGCTGACAAAATAGGACGCAAAGTCACCCTCTGCATCCTGGCAATACCGCTGACAGGTTCCTGGCTCATGATAGCTTTCGCTGGCACTGTCACGGAGTTATTCGCCGGCCGATTCATGGGTGGTATTGCTATTGGTGCAGTAAGTGTTGTGACCCCAATGTACATAGCAGAGTTGGCCGACAGTTCCATACGCGGTGCACTGGGAACACTCTTCCAGCTGCAGCTCACGATCGGTATCCTCTTCGGTTACCTGGCGGGTATGGTGGGTGACCACCGCGCCCTGAGCTTCATCTCCTGCGCACTACCTATGTTCTTCTTGATCACTTTCAGCTGGATGCCAGAGTCGCCCGTGTTCCTCTTGTCAAAGAACAGGTAAGGGAACATGTTGTTGGTTCACACCTACGAACATGTTGTTGGTTCACACCTACGAACAAATTTGTTGAAAGTGCAGATTTGCCACAGAGAGCAGCGACGCTAGAACACAATATATGCGACTGTGTGGATTTTATGCTGGACAAAGTAGCACCGGGGCAGGTTCTTCTCCGCGTATAGCGGTTTTCCCCTGTTAGCATCATTGCACCATTGTTCCACACACACAGTTATTCATCTGTCACCGACGCAACTGACAGCTCAGTTAAATAAAACACTTAAAAGCAACCAGCCTAGTTTTAAAACACGTAAAACACTAACAGCACATTAGACGGTGTGCTGTCACAACACTCATTTAAACGGGCATTTCAGAAGGACCTCTAAAACGAACACATAAATGTAATATCATACACAACAACCAGCGCACCAGTAAACAACACTAGAATACACACGTCTAACCACAACCGAACTATTAAATATCAACAAATATCACAACAGGTACATCAACACCACGCATCAATAGAAACACCTAACAACATAACATATAGGTGTGGGTTAACTCGATACAATCCAGACAGTTCTACTGAAACACCACACTGCGCTGAGACGAAACAACCACATAAGGACACAAACCTACCATTAGGAACAACGTGACACGTCTTTGGATGTTCGTACCAATTGGCCCATGTTTATAGTTATAGAATTAGTTTTAATTATTTCAAGACCATAAAATAGTTTTAGTGCATTGTCAACAGCCCGTAAGCATGCCATTTGACAATGACGCAATCGTGTCGCACCGCGGAGCACATTGGTCATGTAACTGTATATTAGAATGTGTTGTGTTGGGAACTGCATCATGCAGTTTAACTGCAGTCGCTGTTTGTTTTCGTATGAGATAGGGACGATTTTATGACGGCTGGCTCGTTAAGTTATTCAAAACCGGTCTCATGACTACCTACATGCCATTGCTCCTAGAGCACGTTATCTGTTGCGTGGTGGCTTGTCAATGCCTCAGATTTTATGACGTCGAAGTCAAGATTACTGATGTGTGACGCAATGTAATGGACGTTGAAGGAACTTGTCGTGGCCTATGCGGTGTACCCACAGCTGCCTGGCGGGATTGCAGGACACAATACAACTCAGTACAGCCTGTGTCCCAGCAGAGATCCAAAACGAGAACATTCCCAATGCAAGTCTGCAGGATTAGCAATACACCGCACTGTTCTCTAAGATATGCATTTTCGGTTACTTGGCTATTTAAGCTCATTGTTACACTAATGCAACAGTGATTTAGCATAAAATAAAAAAAAAAGGATAATCATGGCAAGTAGGTTCTTAATCAAGGACAAGTTACTACCACATGGTGTCCAATCAGATGAAGCACTGGCTATGGTTATTGTCCGTTTGTAACTGCATACGTTTGGGTGTTCATAAGTGCATAGCCCGACCTACTTCCCGATGTCGTAGGACGGAAGCGATAGTGTCGTTGAGAAAAATGGTCTATTCATGTACCGAATTGCAAGTCTTTTCTTGTTACAGAGGCTGGATGGAAGCATGTCAGGCGACGCGCGCGATTTCAACAAAATGGAGACGCGAGCTGTCATTAAGTGTTTTTTCCTGCAAGGCAAGGTGCTCAAGGAAATTCACGCAATTCTGACAAACATTAGGGGAACATGCACCATCGTATGTCACCGTCAAAAACTGGGTGGCCCACTTTAAACGTGGTGATTTTTCCACCTGTGATGCGCCTCATCCTGGACGACCCAAACAGTGACCGTCCTGGAGATTATTAATCAAATTTACGAGATAATCATGGAAGACCGACGGATTTCGGCTAAATCAAGAGCTGAGCAACTGGGCATCTCATGTGAGAGGGTTGGGTCCTTCAGTCATGAAGATTTGGACATGCGGAAGCTCTCCGCAAAGTGCATCCCAAAATGTCCGAACACGGATCAAAAACGTCAACGGTGCCAGTTGTCTGAGCAAATTTCGGAATGTTTTCGGCGCAATCCAAATGATTTCCTGTCGCGATTGGTAGTCATGGAGGAAATGTGGTTATGCCACTATGACCCGGTGATAAAGGAACAATCAATGGTGCGGCGGCATAGCGGCTTACCCAGCCCCCAAAAAATTCCAAGTTCAGAAATTCGCTGGAAAAGTTCTCGTCTCGATTGTTTGGGATCAACACGGCATCCTCCTCATTGATTATCTTCCAAAGGGCCAAACTATCAACGCGGAGTATTATTCATCTCTGCTGGTGCAAATGAAGGACATTTAGAAGGAAAAACGCCGCGGGAAAATCACCAAGGTGGGTCTAGTTCTTGCACGACAATGCCCCGGCTCACCGGGCACTTGCAACCCAGAAGAAACTGACATACCTAGGCTTCCATTTTCTTGATCACCCACCCTATTCTCCGGATCTCGCCCCGTAGCTTGTTTCTTTCCTGGTCGGGCTAAGGACATAACAAACCCCCTCGTGCAAAAGCCGTAACTTGTCTGTCCCATTTCGATGTGACAGCTATACTGAAAGTTAACTGGATGCTTAGTTTGAGGCAAGGAAACAAGAATTGCATGACGCGTAACTACGACCGCTTTAACCCTTCGTGAACAGCTTTGCAAATCCGCTGGGATACCAGTATCCATCCCACTTCTTCTCCATTCTGCCATCTACCTTGAAGAATCTCTACTCCGTGAAACCAGTCAGGATGTATTGTCCCGCGAAACAGGTGAGAGCAGTGCTGCTTAGGTGATTGCTGTTGTGTTGTACTTTTAGCCAATTTTGAGTGCTTTTCAGTGAGATAATCGAGGTAAGTGTACTTATATTATCGGGGTTCTTATCTACGGTGCATTTACATGTGAGTTGCCTTTTGCAATGGGGAATACTTTCCAGATGTGATTAAAAACTTATATTTGTCTTCGTGTAAAGTGCCCGTTATTCGTGTCCGCTTTTAATTAAATTTGAATCTTCTTCACAGATTTTCGAAAAATATTCAAATCTCAAATTACGTTAAAATCCGTGCAGTGGGGGCCGAGTTGTTCAATGCGAACTTGCGGACAGACGGACGGACGGTTGCACAGACATGATGAAGCTAATAGTCGTGTTTCGCAATTTTGAGAACGCGCCTAAAACATGAAAAAATGTAAACTTAAGTTAAAATATAATTATTCTATCATCGACGACTTTTCTTCAAAAATATCTTCCACCTACCCCGCACAGGGTTTATAGGGACAAATACGTCCAACATACTATTTCTCGAAGAATAAAAAACAGACGGAGACAATAAAAATAAGTCCTCATTTAGAGTTTATTCTAGTTCCAAAGAACTGACCAACAACGAAAATAAAAAAAAAGTACTGTGGTCACGAAAGTGTTAAGGCAATTGTAAGCTCCTGAAGCCTTTCTTTCTTTCTTTCTTTCTTTCTTTCTTAGAATCTTCTACCTACACATTGCAGGTGTAAACTATAAATGTTGCACCTGATCGCACTCGACACACACTCGGTAGGACTCCTCTGGTCAAGGGATCGGTCAGTCGATTAGACCTCTACCTGACAACACACATCATTCAAAACAAACATCCGTGCCCTAGGTAGGAATCGAACCGGCCATCCCAGGAAGCGAACGGCCGCAGACCCATGCCTTAGACGGCGCGGCCACCGGGATCGGCCCCTTGGCTCTTTTGTAAAGTAAATACCACACAAGTTGATACCACGACAGCATTATTTCTTTCAACAAAAGATAAAAAAAAGGGTAAAGTATTAAAACTACACGACCGAGAAATTATGTTCGATTTATATTGTACACATAAAACATAACGTATCAAGCAAAAACACAACAGTTTATTATATAAAATGATATTTTAGGGCGACAAGTTTCGACTCTTTCTGAGCCATCTTCAGGCCCTCTAAAGTACAGATCCTAGGTTAACAATGGTTAGAGTGCATTCTGGGATCCCGAACGCTTACAATAGGTAGTATAATTGTTACAAAAGTACACGTGTCAGTAGATACTAATATATGCGTACATGCACAATAGATTATAGTTTGAAAAATTAAAACGGTAAAAATTCACAAGAGTAGTTGTGTTACATGAAGATATCTGTATATAAATAAACTAGTTATTACACAGTACGGTGACATCTAACAGAGAAGTGCATATTGGGGCTGATTAACTGTTGTCAGAGCATGTATTGACTTATTTAGGTACCATAGAATGGTTCCACATTGAATTGGTCACTAGTTTTATATATTATAATTGAAGAAGGAAAAAACAGTCTAGGTGTAAATAATGCAGGTGTTGTTGACTCACGCTGGGCACTGCTGTGGTTGTATGGTCTGTCTGTTATTACGTAGAACTATCTCAGGTGATGACGATTTATATTATATTTAGAACAAAGTGACATAGAAAACCCACAAGTATAAAATTCGAAACTTACCAACAACAAGCCACCCCCCCCCCAATACTACCAACATCCATACATCATAAAGTCCGCACACGCGTACATGATCATGAGCTTCATCATAATCATATAGATTGCTGGGTTATGGGCCTCGCGAGCTGTTCCGATAACAGAAACTGTCGAGAAGTTTTGAGTCGTCGTCCTTGGCTTCGTTTCCCACTTGGTTGATATCTCACAGTTAAGTGTGGCGGTCTGTCTCTGTCCATTCGCCGAACATGTTGTATTTATTTATTTATGTAATTCTGAACTTTCTTTACAACTGGATTAATTTTAAGTTCTGATAAAATATCTTCATTTTTTCTGTAATCTTGCCAAATGTAGTTTGCCATTCCCCTCATAAAGTTCATTTCCGCTGACGTTATCCTGGGTTTATTCTGTTCTCTAATTGTCCAAGTTTTGCGTCCGTATAACAAAATAGGGTTTTAAAGTTCTGTTAAGAATTTCCGTTACCTGGAGACATTTTGAAATTTGAAGAGTAATATTATTTTCATTCTGGTATGAAATTGAGCAACCTAGGTAATTCAGAGTGTTTATGTGTCCTACATTATTATTATTATTATTATTATTATTACTTATTACAATTTTACTTCAAAGCCACTGTTTTGGTTTTACTTGTTGACAGTTTCACTCCAGAGCACCCATGATAAATTCGGAAGTAGTACGACGAAGCTTACAGAATAAGGTTCGCTCGATGAAAGTTCGTACAATCTGAGGGCTAAGGGCATATGCCTATTCTGGGTAGAGTACACAGAGGCCCTGCCAATCGTCTGTCAGACGGTTAGCCACGTACGAAATACTGACACATATTTTGCAGGAAGGATGTCGCTAAGAAGGCCTTGCAGTGGTTCCGAGGTCGAGAATACGACGTGGAGGACGAACTGACTAAGATGGAGGACACGATTCAGGAAGCGGAGCAGAACAAGGGGTCTCTGGGAGACCTGATGTCCGCACGCGGCACCGTGAAGGCTATCATCATCGCGCTGGGTCTCATGACGTTTCAACAACTGACTGGAATCAATACCGTCATCTTATAATCGGGAAAAATGTTTGAGAGCTCAAGCAGTTCCCTATCCGCCACCACTGCCTCTATAATTATCGGCATCGTTCAGGTAAGCACGCCAGCTGTTACTTCATCAATGCAGATATATTCAGAGGACAAAAAAAAAGCTGTCTAGAGATTTGAGTTCTTCACAATGGCAGTGAAATTTCAAACATAATGAGGATTTACGGTAGTTCCCGCCTTATCAAAAGGATCGTGGTGTCTTCTCCTTCAGTGCCAGTTCTCTTCTAGGCGTCTTCTAGGACTGATTTTCCTTGAAGATGAACACACTACTATCCTTCCGAACGTCGGTAAGTATTTAGCAGTTGAGACGGTGTAACATCCCAGAAGGCTTAAACGTTCAACTTTTACCTCTGTTCCAGAAACTTGAAGCTTCTCATTGTCAAAACGCAGTCCTGAACACCATGATTCCATTCCACACATTCACAATCTAATATTTATGCACGATATCGTATGTTTTGCCTTCTAATCTGAGTCCGCCTCATCTGTGAGATTTTCTGACCAAAATACTTTATCAATTTCCTAAATATTCGGAATAATTTGAATGGGATGACCGTTTCCGTGAGCAATGTAAGTCACTTAAAAGTGGGTTTCAGCGAAGAAGTATTTGTCTGATACACAGCTGTACTGTTGCTACCAAACCAACAGGTTTATCACGGTACATTTTTGCTGGCCTTTGAGTTACTACAACGTGTAGTCATGAAGTGCTCTGACGTTTCGGAGAAACGTATTGCCTTCTAATTCACAGTGACTGAATTATTTTGGGATGGCACACTCACTTTGTGTTATTCAATTACAGAAATATATTTTTGTCAAAACAATCATACACAGCATACAAAGCAGGATAAAACAGACTACTTTTTCGGCTTATTAAGCCATCATCAGGACCTTATTACGAACATTAAAGGGACACTCTACACTGCAACAGGCTAGAGATTGCCTCCTTTACATATGATAATACATTATAAATTTATCTATAATTTAAAAAAAAAGGCCTTTTAACACAAAATTCCTTAATATGTATATAATACAAGTGTGAATATATAAAAAACTAAAGATAAAATGGTTTAAAATTTTTTAAACAATGTGTTTGTAGAGAGGCGCATATGTTGCCGGACCGAAAGAAGTGCGTGGAAATGAGCAACAAGGAGTGGAATATCCTTCGTTTACTGTTGATATAAAAGGAAGGTGCTTTCATTCTTGTAACTCAGTCGGATGTAGATTACGTGAAGGTTGCCTCTTACGTTTTTCATTTTGATTGTGTATTTGGAAAGTTGAAAACATGTCACTTGGTACTAGTGTACTCCACGAAATTGTTTGGATAACGTAATATTACGTTATGTGCGGTGTGTGTCG
>Ga0123354_10018434_pt1 | contig 10943 bp, 13 predicted proteins | sample TergutLab28metaG_2_FD_97872 | JGI IMG/M metagenome (GOLD analysis project Ga0123354, IMG submission 97872) | Labiotermes labralis P4 segment gut microbial communities from Petit-Saut dam, French Guiana - Lab288 P4 | ecosystem: Host-associated > Arthropoda: Insects > Digestive system > Gut ... | reverse complement strand
TTTCCCTCTCCAGGATCGGAGATTCTCTACGATGTGCCGGTTGTCCCGGGCGACTGCGTGAGCCGCATCCGGAAGGCCTGCACTTCATCCATCAACATCCAGTTGGTGAACATTTCCAACCACTCGTCGAAACTTAGGAGACGTTCGTCAAGGTACGCTTCGTGTCCGCGCTGCCACAGGGAGAACATGTGCAGCCGTATCTTGAAGGCCTTGGAGTTCAGGGCTTGTTCCACTTTGCCGGGAGGATACTTTTGGCCGTCGAACGTGCGGCAGACGAATTCACCGACGTTTTGCGCGCACGATTCATAGGAAATTTGTGTCTTGTTGGTTGTGTCGAGCAGTGGCGCCAAGTCTGGATGGGAGGCGCGGCATGCTTCGACGATTTCATCGGGGACTTCAAGCCAGGTCTGCGCGTCGCGCTCCACCGTGTAGTAGAATCTGGCCCAGTTCTCGAAGATGAAGACGCGCATGATGTCTTGAATGAGGGCTTCTTCCATATCGGGCATGTCGGACATTCTGAGAAACTCCTTTTGTGCGTTACGAGTGATGACAACGCGCGAAATGGCCGGGCGAGAGTTCCCGCCAGGGGGGCGCTTCGGCGCATATTGCGTCCGCCTCCGGGCAGCGCGGCAAAAACGGACAGACATTCTTGCGCGCTTGATCCGGGCCTTGGCGTTCTTGCCTGGGGGCCGCGTAGCGCGTTGGGCCTGGCGTTGGTATGGCGGCCAGAAGCATCCTGGTGTAGGGATGTTTGGGAACCGCATACAGGGTAACGGCCGGCGCAAGCTCCATGAGTTGTCCTGCATACATGACAGCTACCCGGTCGCTCAAGTGGCTCACCACGGCCAGATCGTGCGAGATGAAAAGATAGGTGAGACCAAGCTGGGTCTTCAAATCCTCCAGGATATTTAAGACCTGAGCCTGGATGGAGACATCCAGCGCCGAGACAGGCTCGTCGCAGACAATGAGTCTTGGAGAGAGCGTCAGAGCGCGGGCAATGGCCGCCCGCTGGCGCTGACCGCCCGAGAACTGATGCGGGTAACGGCCGGCATGGGAGGCGCTAAGCCCCACCATGTCCAGAAGCTCAAGCACGCGCGCCCGGCGGGACCCTGCGTCACCGATATTTCTGGCCAAGAGTCCCTCGCCCACGGACTGTTCGATGGTCATGCGCGGGTCAAGCGACGAAAAGGGATCCTGGAAGATCATTTGCGCTACTTCAGGAAGGCGTTCCGGGAGCGTTTGATCTTTCCAGAGGTCTAGTCCTTCAAGGAATACCTGTCCGGCCGTGGGAGTCTCAAGGCGTACCGCTAGCTTGGCCAGGGTGGATTTACCACATCCCGATTCGCCCACCAGTCCCACGGTTTCGCCATGCGCGACAGTCAAGTCCACTCCAGCTACGGCAGGGACCGTCGCGTATACTCCCAGAATCCCTCGGTGGACCCGGTAGGTCTTATGAACATTGACGAATTTCAGACAGGTGCTCATGCGCACCTTCTTTCGTCAAAGAGCCAACAGCGGACTTCGCGGCCTTCCTGCGGCGCAAAGATCGGGGGAATCTTCTTGGAACACCGGACAAAGGCGTATGGACAACGTGGATGGAAATGGCAGCTAGGAGGCAGGGCAGTGAGAGGGGGAACCATCCCCGCAATAGGCGTCAAATGTTCGCGGGGCGAGTTCAGCTTTGGCAGCGAGGCCAAAAGCCCTCGGGTATAGGGATGCAAGGGAGCGTCAAACAAAGCGTTGGTCGGGCTCATCTCCACAAGCCTGCCCGCATACAGTACCCCCACCCGCGCGCACGTCTGCGCCACCAAGCCCAGATTGTGGGTGATAAGGAGCATCGCCATGCCGTGGTTGCCGGTCAATTCCGCCAAAAGATCCAGAATCTGCCTCTGGATGGTGACATCCAGGGCGGTGGTTGGCTCGTCCGCTATAAGAAGCTTGGGGCCGCAGGCCAAGGCCATGGCGATCATCGCCCTCTGGCGCATCCCCCCGGAAAGTTCATGCGGATAGGCTGTGAGCAGGCGTTTGGGGTCCGGCAGGCCAACTTGGGCGAAGAGTTCCGCCGCCCGGCTGAGTGCTTGCGCCTTGGAAAGTCCTTGATGCAGTACAAGCGGCTCGGCGACCTGTCTGCCTACGCGCATGACTGGATTGAGCGAGGTCATGGGCTCCTGAAAGATCATGCCGATTTTTGCGCCGCGCACTCGCCTCAGGGCGTCAGCTGGCATGGCGGCAAGGTCTGAGCCTTCAAACAGAATACGTCCGCCTATAATCCGGCCCGGCTTCGGAACCAAGCCCAGAATGGAGAGCGCAAGAACGGTCTTGCCGCTCCCGGACTCGCCCACCAGTCCCAGCGTTTCCCCTCGTTTAGAGTGAGGCTGACTGAATCCACAGCTGGAGCCGGGCCTGCGGAGGTCAGGAAGGATGTGGAAAGAGCATCTAAAGTGAGCAGTGGGATCATATGCGTTTTAATGGAATGGAGGCGGAGCGTAGGCTTTTTTCTCCTTGTGGGCCTGCCGCCAGATCCGTAAACTTACGGCTTTCATTCCGGTTAGGCAAGGCGGGATCATGGGGCGGAATCAGTGAAAGCAGCGGTGATTGGCGGCGGTTTGGCCGGGTGCGAGTGCGCGTTGGCCATGGCACGCGCCGGATGGACGGTTGCGCTTTTCGAGATGAAACCGGACCGCATGAGTGAAGCGCATACAAGCCCTGGACTTGCGGAGTTGGTGTGTTCCAATTCGCTGCGTTCGGACGATCCAGACAGCGCCATCGGTCTTTTGAAACGCGAGATGGAGGATTTGGGCAGTATTGTCGTCGAAGCGGCGCGCGCCACGGCTGTCCCAGCGGGTAAGGCTCTGGCTGTGGATCGGGAGCGTTTTTGCGGGTACGTTACAAGTGCGGTAGAGCGCGCGCCCGGCATTGAGGTGATCCGCCGGGAAGTGACAAGTCTTGATGATGCGGCTCTCACGGGCTTTGAGAAGGTAATCGTTGCGGCGGGGCCGTTGGCGTCGCCGGATATGGCCGGGAGCCTGGCCCGGGCTGTGGGTGCGGACAGTCTGTATTTCTACGACGCCATAGCGCCCATAGTGTTCGCCCATTCCATCAACATGGGGAAGGTATTTTCCCAGTCGCGCTGGGAGGATGGCGAAGGGGATTATCTCAACTGCCCCATGGAGAAGGACGAATATACAGCCTTTTATGAAGCGCTCTTGGCGGGCGGGAAGGTTCCGGCCAGAGCGTTTGAAAAAGAGATCCATTTTGAGGGGTGTATGCCGGTGGAGGCGTTGGCTGAACGTGGTTTTAAGACACTCGTTTTCGGCCCCTTGAAGCCTGTCGGACTCACGGATCCCCAAACCGGCAGACGGCCCTATGCCGTGGCGCAACTTCGCCCGGAAAATATGGAGAAGAGCGCCTATAATCTGGTCGGGTTCCAGACGAAGCTCAAGTACGGTGAGCAGGAAAGGATTTTCAGGATGATCCCAGGGCTTGAACATGCCGAGTTCGCGCGTTTGGGATCTATTCACCGCAACACGTATGTGGATGCGCCCAAAGCGCTGACCCCGGATCTGGAGTTGGTTGCCCGGCCTGGGGTATATCTGGCTGGTCAGATTACCGGAGTCGAGGGGTACGTGGAGAGCGCGGCGTGTGGGCTCTGGCTGGGATGGCATTTGGCCCGGGGACTTTCCGCGCCGCCGCAGGAGACCGCGCTTGGGGCGCTTCTTCTGCACCTGACAAGACCGGTGAAGAAGTTTCAGCCGTCCAATGTAAACTATGGACTGACGCCGGAACTTGCCGAGCATGCAAAAAAGGCGAACCGCAAGGCGTTATACGCCGATCGGGCGAGAAAATACTGGAAAGAGTGGAGACGCGGGCAACCCGGCCACGCGCAAAAGACCGGTGCCGCCTGATAGCCATCGCCTCTTTGCTTGCCACATGCGTGAATATTTTTTAGGGACACATCTTCTAGTCGGGGCGTAGCGCAGCCTGGTAGCGCACCTGCCTTGGGCGCAGGGGGCCGTGAGTTCAAATCTCGCCGCCCCGACCAGAAAATATCTTTCATGACTGAGCCTGATCAGACCCTCTCCCTCTCGTTTGTTCCCTCCATGGGGCACTTTGGCCCCAGGCAGTGGAATTCCCTGGCAGCGGACGCGCCGCCTTTCATGCGTTGGGAGTGGCTGAATCTCCTGGAAACCACGGGCGCGGTCAGCCCGGAAACCGGCTGGCAGCCCGCTCATTGCGCTTTTTTTAAGAGCGGGCGTCTGGCTGCCGCTGCCCCCCTCTATATTAAGGGCCATGGGCGGGGGGAGTTTGTTTACGATCAACTCTGGGCTGATGCGGCCTTACAGATGAATCTTCCTTACTATCCGAAGCTTGTGGCGGCTTCTCCGTTTACCCCGGCCGCTGGATACAGTTTTCTGATCGAAGAAGGGTTGCCCCGTCTGGCCGCCATCCGGGCGTTACTCACGGCCATGAACAGCCTCTGTCAGGCGCATGGTCTTACTGGCCTGCACATCCTTTTTACAGACAGTACATTCGCTGCGCAGATGGGGAAATTGCCCTTGACCGCCTGGGAGCATCAGGGCTTTATCTGGACGAACCAGGACTACCGGTCGTTTCAGGATTTCCTGACGCGCTTTACGACCAATGGCCGCAAATCCATCCGCCGCGAGCGGGAACGCCTGCGCGAGACCGGGATCCGCGTGGAGATGGTTGAGGGCGAGGATGCCCCGGAATCTTGGTTTTCCCTTATGTATCAATACTATTCGGGCACCAGCGACAAATTTGGGGAATGGGGCTGCAAATTTTTACCGCGTGACTTTTTTACGGGGTTGGCCGACACCTTCAAAGAACATATAATTTTTTCAGCTGGTTATTTGCCAGGAAGGACCGATCCCGTTGGGCTGGCTTTATTCATCAAAGGCGCGGACACGCTGTACGGCCGCTATTGGGGCGCGGCGCGGGACGTTCCCTTCCTGCACTTTGAACTGTGCTATTACACCCCTATCGAGTGGGCAATCGCCAGAAAAATCAAATACTTCGATCCTGGCATGGGCGGCGAACACAAACCCCGCCGGGGCTTCGATTCCCGCGTGGTCAAAAGTTTCCACACGTTTCAGAATCCGCTCCTGGATCGCCTCTTTGCCCTCAATGTTCCTCGCATAAGCGCCTTAAATAACGAATATATTCAGGAGCTGCAGGCCATGTCCGCCTTCAAGACGCAACCCTGAAATTTTGCGTACGATTTCCTCCGGTTTTTCCGGATTTCTGCCGCCATTTTCCACAATTATGCCGGATATTGCGTTTCTCGAAAAAAACAGTACCGTTCATCCGCGCGGATCATCATCGCGTCCAACACCATGCGCCGACCGTCCTTGCCTCGTCTCCTTCCGATCTTCCTGTGCATCCTTGTGGCGCTGATCCTCTTCACGCGGGTTCAAGCCGCGACTCTGGACCAGCCCATTCTGGACGATCTCTTCACCGCCCAGGAGTGGCAGGCCAGGGGAAATCTCGAGGCCGCCAGGCTTTCGCTGGAAAAAGCCCTCAAGGATCAGCCCGGCAATGTTTTCGTCTCCATACGGCTGGCCCAGGTTGACGCCCTCTCCGGCGATCTGGACCGTTCCCTGGCGCGGCTTACGTCCGTTCTCGCGCAAGAGCCCGAAAATCTCCTGGCCCTGCGCTGGAAAGGGCACGTCCTTCTGGCCCAGGGCCAGGCGGCCCAGGCCTACGCCGCATATTCCCAAATTTTGAAGCTCGATCCCGGCAACGGCTGGGCCTGGCTCGGCGTGGCCGCCAGCCTCCTGGATCAGACGGCCCCCAACGCCGATCGCGACGCGGCCGCCGCCCTGGAAAAGGCCCAAGCCCATGCCGGTGAGGACGCCGATCTGCGCCTGGCCCTGGGCGACGCCTTCGCCCGGCTGCATCTTCTGGTGAACGCGCGTTTTGAACTGGAACGCGCCCTTGATCTGAACCCGCGCGACACGCACGCCCTCGTGCTGGCCGGAGAGGTCTATCTGCGCCTGGGGCTGCGCGATTTGGCCCTGGAGTCCTGGCGCCAAGCCCTTGTCCTGGACCCTGCCATGGGCCGGGCCAAGGCCAACCTGCTGCTCATTGAGCGCCAGGGGGCGCTGCCCCCTGGACCCCCGCCAAAGGGCTAGCGCCCTCTGGACACCCTTATAGCTTTGCGCCCCGCGCCAGCCATTTGGCTGGCGCGGGGCGCGAAGCTTGCATTACGAGAGTGGGTGGAAAGGCGAGTAAATCAGTTTTATTGGGCTTTTGTTTCTTGTGGCTGGCCTTTGTCTCCCTGCAGGGCGAGCAGCCTCTCCTTGGCGATGGGGTTCCCTTGCTCGGCGGCCTTGCCGAACCAGACCGCCGCCTGGGCGTTGTCCTGGGGCACTCCCCGGCCGTTTTCATAGATGGTGCCAAGGCTCATCTGGGCCGCGAGAAGCCCCTGCTCGGCGGCTTTGCGATACCAGCCCGCGGCCTGGGCGTCGTCCTTGGTTATGCCCGCGCCGTTGGCGTACATGCGTGCGAGATTATACTGGCCGTAGGCGTTGCCCTGTATCGCCGCCTTGCGGTACCAGGCCACGGCCGCGGCGCTGTCTTTGCCCACGCCCCGGCCTTCCGCGTACATGGCGCCGAGGTTGTTCTGGGCGTCGGCATTGTCCGCTTCGGCGGCCTTGCGGTACCAGGCTACGGCCTGCGCGTCGTCCTGGGGCACGAGGGCGCTGCCTGCGCCGTACATGAGGCCCAGAGCGTTCTGGGCGTCGGGGTTTCCTTGCTGTGCCTGAGCGCGATACCAGGCCAGCGCCTTGCGATACCAGTCAAGGGCCTGGGCCGGATCTTTTTCCACGCCTCGGCCGGCCGCGTAGGCGTTGCCGAGATTATATTGGGCGTAGGCGTCTCCCTGCTGGGCGGCCTCGCGGTACCAGGCCGCGGCCTTGGCGTCGTCCTTGGCCACTCCCTGCCCCAGGGCATAGAGCAGGCCGAGCGCATCCTGGGCGGCGGGATAGCCCGCTTCCGCGGCCTTGCTGTATTCGGCCGCCGCTTCCTCAAAACGCTTGCTCAGATCATAAACCAGCCCCAGTTGAAAATGTAAACGCGGGCTGTCCGGATGCTGCGTCGTGGCCGCGCTGCAGGCGTCGAAAGCCTTTTTGAGATCGATTTTTTCGGGAGTGACGGCAGCGGCTTTGCGGTCCGAATCCTGCACAGAGGCCGCCAGGGTATCGCAATCCGTGGACGGGGTGTCGTCAGCGGCCCGGACCATGCAAGGCAGCGTCCAAAAGGCCAGGGAAACGGCGCAAAAAACACTCGCTCGTGAAAATGTCTTCATATTTTCCCCTGTTGCGGTGTTTGTCGTGAAACATTCTTACTGACGTCCCCCGTCTTCCAGAGCGCGCAGACGCTCCTTCGCGTAGGCATCGCCTTGTTCGGCGGCCTTGCGGTACCAGAGGATGGCCTGGGGCACGTCCCGCTGCACGCCGCGGCCTTTGTCGTACATGGAGCCGAGGCTGCTCTGGGCATAGGCGTCGCCCTGCACGGCCGCTTTGCGGTACCAGGAGGCGGCCAAAGCAGGGTCCTTGCCCACGCCGTGACCGAGCAGATACAGGGTTCCCAGATTGACCTGGGCCTGGGATTCCCCGCGCTGCGCCGCCTTGCGGTACCAGGCCGCGGCCTGGACGTAATCCATGGGCACGCCGCGGCCGTGCGAGTACATGAGTCCGAGACTGTATTGAGCGTAGGCGTCATCCTGTTCGGCGGCCTTGCGGTACCAGGCCATAGCCTGAGTGTAGTCCTGGGCCACGCCTGAGCCGTGGGCATATATGGAGCCGAGCGCATTTTGCGCCGGGGTGAATCCCTGCTCGGCGGCCTTGCGGTACCAGGCCATAGCCTGCGCGTCGTCGCGCTCCACGCCCTGCCCCTGCTGGTACATGACGCCCAGATTATACTGGCCGGAGGCGTCTCCCTGATCGGCGGCCTTGCGGGTCCAGGCCATTGCCTGAGCGGGGTCCTTTCCCACGCCCTGACCGCCGCCGTACATCATGCCCAGCGCGTTCTGGGCCTCGGCGTTTCCCTTTTCCGCATCCTTGCGCAGCCAGGCCGCCGCCTTGCGGTACCAGGCATCCGCCTGGGCGGGATCCTTTTCCACGCCGCGCCCAAGCTGATACATGGCCCCGAGATTATACTGGGCGTAAGCGTTTCCCTGCTCGGCCGCCTTGCGGTACCAGGCCACGGCCTGGGCATCGTCCTGGGGCACGTCGCGGCCCTTGAAATACAGGTCGCCAAGATGGTTTTGAGCGGCGCTGTATCCCGCGTCCGCGGCTTTGCGGTACTCGGTTACGGCCTGCTCGAAATTGGTGTTCTTCTCGTATATCCGCGCCAGCTGAAAGTGCGGGCGCGGGTCGTTCGGAGAGCGCGTTATCGCCTGACGGCACGCGTCAAGAGCGCGGGCCGGGTCGATTTTTTCAAGGGCGACGCCGGCGGCCGTGCGATTCGGGTCCTGCGGGGAGGCCGCAAGCGCGTCGCAATCCGAACTATGGACGCTCGTATTCGTTGGGGAGGGGGTGGTTGTCCAATGCCTGTGGAGCAAGGTCCAAAGGACCAGGACAATGGCGCAAAAAACGCCCACCACAAGGAGCGCCTTCATATCCCGTGACTGCATCGCAATACCTTATCATGCTTTGCTTCCATGGGCTAGAGGCTATGCAGGGGGTTCGGTCCGGGTTTTGACGCTTTAATTCAGCCGCAGTTCCAGGCTTTTCCCCAAAACGCGCAATGCCGCGCCAATCCCGTCAATACGGGTGGTATGGCGCAGGTCGGTCAGGCGGTTGACTTGTTGGGGGGTGGTGTTCATGCGCCGCGCCAGTTCAGCCGGGCGCACATTCTGGAGCAGCATTTCGTTGAGGAGCAGCACCTTGGCCCCTACGCTCGGGGCAAGCTCGACAACATCTTGCCCGCGTTTCGCTTTGGAAGGGACTGGAACCGTGCGCTCATCCTCAAAATAGAACTCCAGGGCGGTTTCCAGGGCTTCTTGCGCCATGCGTAAAGCCTCTTCTTTCGTTTCGCCCTGGGTAATGGCCTCGGGAATATCCGGGAAAGTAACCACAAAACCGCCGTGGTTCAGATCTGGTGTGAGGGTGACAGGGAATTTCATAGGTTCCTCATTTGAGCCCAAGCTGTTTTTTGATCGCTTCCACAGTGCCCGTTTTCAATTCCGCGTTGTGCATGGGCAAAATGGATTGCCTGCCGTTCAGATAGACCTTGAGGTGAGACCCCCATAGCCCCGAACGTCGCGCCAAGCTTGGCAAGCAGCCGCTTGAACTCTTTGCAATTCACGGGGAATATATAATCAATCTTGTTTATTCGGTCAAGCTGTTTGGTAAACAAATTTGTTTAGACTAAACTTGCTTGATAGGCCGCATTGAACGCCAGCGTTCCAGGCCCACGCGGATTTCCTGCACCGCCTCCGCCCAGACCAGAAGTTCTTCCAACTGGCGGGGACGCACCCGCGCCGTTTTTCGGCGGCCCCGATCAGCTTGGCCGGAAAGGTGGCGTCGTCTATCGCCGCGTAGAAGCAGATACGGCCAAGCTCTTCAAAAGTGAGCATTTTTTCCCTCCGCGTAGGTTGCATGACCTCGCCTTCCTTACAGGAATGAGTAAACAACCTATCGCTAATGATCGGTATATCGTCAAGTGCTACGTTACCTGTTTACAATGGAGAATACTCAAAAGCTGAGATGGGCGACGGCCTGGGTAGTCTGCGAAGCACGAATCTCCGCCGGGATGACGCAGGATCAGTTGGCGGGATTGGCTGGCCTTGCCACCATCCGCCTTCGGCGGCTGGAACATGCCGGCAGAGATACCTCTCTTGATGATCTCATGCGAATAGCGGGCGTGGTGAAACTCGATCTCATGGAAATCACGCGGCGCATTGAGGAAGAAATGCGGCGCGGTCCCCGTAAGCCTGTGACTCCTCCAGGCAGGCCGCGCAAGAAGGCGAAGAAGCGCAGCTAGTTTGGGCGATTAAATCTCAAAGGTCTTTTGTCTTGACTCTTGTATCCAAGTGGATACTCTCTTTCTGTGAACGTCTTCCACCAGACCGACACTTTTTCCGACTGGCTGGGAAATCTCAAAGATATTCAGGCCAGGGCGCGGATAGCCGTGCGGATCAGGTCGGCGGAGTTGGGCAATTTTGGCGATTGCGCTCCGGTGGGGGAGGCAATCTCGGAAATGCGCCTGCATTTTGGGCCAGGGTATCGTTTATATTTCTGGCGGCAGGGCAACCAAGTCTATTGGCTGTTGGCCGGAGGCAGCAAGAGTTCCCAGAAACACGACATCGAACGCGCCAAGATTTTGCGGCGGGAAGTCGAGGAGATGAGTCATGGTGAAAGTGAGCAAATTTGACGTTGTTCAATACTTGGACAGCGAAGAGATGATGGCCGAGTATTTGAGCGCGGCCATGGAAGATCCGAATCCTGACGTGTTTTTGGCGGCTTTGGCGGACGTGGCCAGAGCGCGGGGCATCACGCAGCTTGCCAAGGACGCCGGTTTAGGCCGGGAAAGCCTGTATAAAGCGCTTTCTCCGGGCGCAAAGCCGCGTTTTGACACCATCCTGAAAATCACCAAGGCTCTTGGCGTGCCTTTGGCGGCTAAAAGCGAGACTACGCGCGCCGCATAGCCGCCACGTTACTGATCTCGCCAATAACATCGCGGCCCCATTGACCATTTGGTCAATGGGGCCGCGATGTTTATTGCGGGGTCCAGGGGGATCATCCCCCTGGCGGGTGCAGGGCGGAGCCCTGCATTATGCTTAAGCGGCTTCTTTCTTCTTAGGCTCTTTCGGCTTGCCCTGGTAGAAGATGACGTCTTTCTGGCCCGTGGGCGGCTTGGTGATGTTGGTCATGGTCATGCACTGGGTGGGGCAGACTTCCACGCAGGCGGAGCAATAC
>Ga0123354_10018432_pt1 | contig 10944 bp, 5 predicted proteins | sample TergutLab28metaG_2_FD_97872 | JGI IMG/M metagenome (GOLD analysis project Ga0123354, IMG submission 97872) | Labiotermes labralis P4 segment gut microbial communities from Petit-Saut dam, French Guiana - Lab288 P4 | ecosystem: Host-associated > Arthropoda: Insects > Digestive system > Gut ... | reverse complement strand
GGCTGAGTGGACCCCGTTCCAGACCCACTACTACTCAGAAAATCTGGTAGCGCCGGGGATCGAACCCGGGACTTCTGTATCTGTAGCCAGAAACTCTGACCACTAGACCACAGAGGCGGTCCTACTACACCTACAAGATTATTAAAAAAATGTAACCCTAATCCTGCTAACGCGGAGAATATGGTGAGCTCCTAATAATGCCAGCAGGTAACAGATGGGATTATATCTCGGCGTTTAAAGGTTTAACATAAATCCCTGAATATCGTACAACCCCACATATTGACTGTCTTTTGTTTCGTAAATTGTGTGACGCGCTTTGAGAGATATTGTTATTAAGCTGCAACCTAATAAAATGTTAATTAACATAAGATATCTACTTGTCCGGCGCGAAGTTCGCATTTATAGTGTACAAAATTGCAAGTAAAATTGCCTTGTGAAAATCGTGAATTTTGGCCGCGTACTGGTAAATGTTGTTTTTGCACTGTGCCAGAATCCAATACAAACCCGCGAGAAAAGACAGAAGCTTATGGAGTTATACATTGATCAGGTTTAGCTTTAAATATTATCCTGGTATCATTTGGGCAGAACAGTAACTACTATTTGTACACAGATTTTAAACAACAAATTTTCAAGTTTTTTTTAGAAATAGTGCTAAGATGAATATTAATTTAAAATCGTACGGAACACGGTAAGCAGAACACAATACGTCGTTTTTTAGTGGCCGAATGTAAATGGTGGTGGTGTGTGTTGTAGGTCTTGGTGCAGTGTGTGAAATTAAAGTATGGTTTACTGACTGTTTAGTATACCTAGTGGTTTTTAATACTGACTCATCTACTTTAGGTTCTACTCGTTTCTGAGTCTTAATAGTGTATAACACGTGTTCTGATTTTTTTTGGGGGGGGGAATTTTGTCTATAAGGGTTGCCTTGAATTTTGTATGTTATTTTGTGTGATGTGTGTTATTCTGTGTGATGTGTATTGTAATGTGTTGTATTGTATTGTACTGTATTGTATTGTCATGTCTTGCTTTGTAGCACACTGCCACCGGGTATAAACCCATTTGCAGTTAATAATACTTACTTACTCCATGGTGCAGAGTCCTTCTAGAGAAGCTAACTGGTTTGCAGCTAGTCAAGAAATTTCCCGCATTTCACGGAACCCGAAGGTTCATTACCGCACTCACAAGCATCCGCCACCTGTCTCTATCCTGGGCCAGCCCAATCCAGTTCATATACCCACATCCCACCTCCTGAAGATACATCCTAATATTACCCACCCATCTATGCCTAGGTCTCCCCACTGGTCTCCTTCCCTCTGGTTTCCCCAACAAGACCCTATACGCACCCCCTCCTCACCCATACGAGCCACATGCCCAGCCCATCTCATTCTTCCCGATTTTATCACCCGCACAATATTGGGTGAGGAGTACAAATCATTTAGCTTCAGTTAATAATAAAATTAGTAATAATAATAATAAATAAATACGGTGTGACTAGGCTTTCTCCCATTATGTTGGCTACATAAGTGTACAGTCTATTTAACATAGTAATTAATATAAGGTCCCCCTGATGCATTCTGATATACGTCTCTTTGACGATGTTTCTATACAGACTTCAACATCCTGGGTGTACAGAATAAGGAGATACGGTTGACTATTTTAAATTTTACCTTAATAATTTGTCATTTTGGAGACTGAATGAAGTGTACGTGGAACCACGAATCAGTGTCAAGCAACTAAAAATCTTCTTCAGGTAAGACGTGTCCTTCTGATGGAGCTAATCGCCACTCATTTTACAGATATTCTCCCCCTGTTCATACTACGGAATTCAGAACCGCGTGCACAGTAGCTCGACACTGGAATTCGTGCACCGACCTAATGGAATTCGAATCCTATTTTGTAAAGAACACTTTATATATTGATTCACAAGGCCAAGCTTTAAAAATGGTTTCTCCGTTCCGATATTTCTTATAGAACGCTGTCTAGATTTTCATATCCCACAAGCTTACCACATTTTACGGCAATTACAACATACTTCTTCCATAACTCGTTATACGTAATATTCGGTAAGCAGTATGACCTCCGAGGTTCCTTCTTACTCATTTTGATGTAGCTTCTTATTACGGCCATCCCTTAGTTTCAAATAAATTCCTCGGTCAGCCTCTTCTTATGAAAACTTCATTGTAATTATCTTTCACGTATTCATAAACAAGAGAATATACAGGGTATCAAAAATATTTAGATTAATTTTAATAAAGGTCAGCAAATTCCACATCAGGAACGGCAAATTAACGTACTGGTAATTCAAATTTATCTACATTTTTGTAGAGAGGTGATACACAAATAGAGATTTAGAGAGTGGGAAGCGGGTAGCCTATTCGGTCTAACAACTCTCTGCTGGCTGTAGGATCAAGGTTTGAATTCCGTTAGGGGTAAGAATTTGTACCCTTCACAGTAACGTCTAGACCCGCTCCGGAGCCAACACGATATAAATTTCAACGGGTACCTGGTTTCTTTTCCGGGGACAAAGCGGCCGAGACGTGAAGCTGACCACTCACCTCCATCTTCTGCCAAAGATAGACTGAACCGACAAATACGCCTAATGTAGAACCCTCATATGCCCCCACGACATGGAAAGGGCCTTTGTCTTTTAGATGTTTTGGTAAATTAGAGCGGTATTAAACAGGACACATAGAGGTTTTTACCGCTGGAAAGAGGACGAGCAGGTTTCAAACGATGAAACAGAAACGACTTGTATGTTTACATTTCTGTGGAAAAGAGACACGTTAGATTCCAATTAAGGTTTTATGTAATTTATGCTTGATTTTGATCAGATGAATTTAATAGTTGCAAGATATCCAGCGATAATTCGTGTAAGTCCTTCTAACTGATTAAAAACAACAGCTATAGTGATTTACAAAATACGAGTCCAAATATGTTTTGAAACACCTTGAGGACCAATTTGTGAAGACGTCTGATATGGAAGATGAAAAAACTGACCAAATTTTCAGCGCTGTTACTAGATAACTGACGGAGAGACCAAAAGCCTACAGAGAGAAAAAAAAATGGCTTCCATATGGAGTGTTCGGTCACTCACTCAGCAAGACAAGCCTGCTAACGAGGATAATACATATTTTTGTTGGAGATCTTCAGGGATTACATCAAACAAGTTACAGTTCGCGTTTATTTTTTTTTTAAAAAAAAGAGCATACTGAAATAATTCCTTTTTCCAAAGGAAGACTTTTCTAGGCTAGAGAATTAACATAATTACGGACTGACAGATTTTCATGTTACGCTGACACATTTTGATCCTGTCTGCTTACGAAATACAGAAAATGTCACTGTATGTGTAATTTTAACACATGTGTAAAATACGAAATGCATGTACCTCTTCTATACTTGTCAAGTGTGTTAATACCTGTTTCACGTTAGACTTATCGTGAAACGATTAAACTAACGATAAAGCAATGTTATATTGTAGAAAAAAACAGTCCGCTTTCTGAATGAGAGCTGTTATAGGATAACGTGCGAAATGTATTGTCTGAAATTTAGGTATAAAATTTTTATAATCTTGTAAAATAATGTGTAGGTATAGTTTTATTAGCAATAGGCCTATGCAAACCATGAAACGCAGACAGAGTTATCTTTTAAAGCTGAATTAATAAACTGCATACAAAATCAAACAAAACATTATGCCATAATAAACAATGTACTGTCATAATGTACATGTAGGTAATTTCACTTTTAATCAATAGCTCCTTACCTACTTACTTTCTCCATGGCGCAGAGTCCTTCTTAAGCAGCTAACTGGTTTGCAGCTAGTCAAGAAATTCCCCGCATTTCACGTAACCCGAAGGTTCATTACCGCACTCACAAGAGTCCGCCACCTGTCTCTATCCTGGGCCAGCCCAATCCAGTCCACATACCCACATCCCACCTCCTGAAGATCCGTCCTAATATTATCCACCCATCTACGCCTGGGCCTCCCCAGTGGTCTCTTTCCCTCCGGTTTCCCCACCAAGACCCTATACACCCCCCTCTCCTCACCCATAACCAATAAAAAGAGCTGGCTGCAAATATTCGAATGTTCTGCGTAACTGATCATCAGTGTAATTAGAAGCACAAGCCCCAAACTAAATATCTTGATTGATGAACCGCTGAAACATTGCATTCATTTCTCGGTTAAAAGTTTTAAATATCGTTTTTAATGAGAAATCAAAGCCTATATATGGTTAGTACTAAGATGTTCAAATTTTTGTAAATAGTTAGGAGCTACCTTAAAATTCAAGGTTTCGGATTGGGCACAGGAAGTAAGTTCCATCTGAGGAACTAATAATATTAGAAGAGATCGTACAGAGTATAATCGCGACAACGAACTGATGGCAGGAACTTGTGAACCCCAGGTTCATAAATTTTTACAAAAATATAGAAGTTTAAAATAACACATCACCATCATGCTTTCAAATATATTTGTTTACAATCGTCGAGTTACTTGTAAGTGAATATGGTCAACAGAATTTATTAATGTCAACTTTAGTATCTGTCGGAGACAGGAAGAATCTACCCTTATACGGTTCAGATATAGGATGACGCTAAATGGATCATGCAGATGTTATCTGAATAATTTAGTGTCCACTTAACCTGCAGAAACGAGTCATACGGTAACCATATGCTGTGCATCGAGGGCAGTCTGTAACTTTCAACAGAACTCCTGTGGTTTTAATGGGATAATTTGCACATAATTTAGCAGTGCGTGGCTCTAAAAGCAAATCAGATGGCTAACTGCACCAATAACACAACATGCTGTGTGAATTTAATTTCAACACATGTTTCAACTTTGCGGTTCAGAATGATATAAAGAGTGAGATGATAAAACGGTTTGCCAGGCTTTCGACACTATATATATAGTGTATAGAAAAATATGTGTCAGATTTTTTAAAATTATTTTAGTGCTACCATTTTAATGTTATGTCAGTATTAGGGGCTCTGTGTTGTAGAAACTAATGGGAGGTCTGCTGATATTGTCTTGGAATCAAGGTCAGAATGAAACATATATTTTGTTCCAAATTAAGTGTCGCAAAACAACAGGCTTGTGGCAATAGCAATTCGCAGATTTGTTTTTACGAAAACCCTACATCAGCTGTCACTTTGATACTAGAATTTATATGCTTTGATCACAAATAATGTGTACGTGATAATAATGATAAGATATTTTTAAATAAAATCCACATTAATGCTAATTACTCAGGATCATAAATATTTCATTTTTATTACAATTAAATGACATTTTTAAGAAAGCACTGGAAATTCACAAAATCAAAAAACGACAAGATTGACAACAAACAGTTCATCCTTTTTCGTATTTAGGTGAGATGTTGCAAAGTTACTAAGTAAGCCTGATCACATTTTTTAAAATTTTATATAAATATTCACCGAACTAAGAAAAATTTCGAACACAGGTTGTACGCCATGTAACTCATAAGAAGCTCTTCAAGGAATGTGTGTGCTATATGTGACAAATGTAAACGAGAATCACGTTGTGTCTACAGGTTTTTGTGTGAGCGTTCTTGTATGAAATTTCAACAAAAAATGATAAGTACTTTCTGAGGTAAAAGAAGCTAACATGTCGATAGCAGTGACTTCTCCATCATGCGTAGTCATTAGGCACTACATGCAAAGAAAGCTGAAAATGCAATCTGTTTCTTTTGTTGGAAACACTATAGCATTAAATACTTTTATGAAATTTCTCGATTTTTCGAAAGTAAATACTGTACGAGATTATGAAACAAATCTACTGATTTTATACACATTTAACCTGCCATAACTACGAAAGAATTTGTCGTACATGAAAAGTAAAGGTGAATAAATGTCGATAAAATTTTAGGTATGCACTTTCAACTATGGCAAACATGCATCGAATAATTTCGGTAATAGAGGTCGCATACTTTTGTGAGCCTTGAGAATAAATGTGGATGATGGGCGTATCATTATTGAAAAACGTTTTCTGCAAGCTGCCCGAAAACTACTTTTCATTTCGCCCATAATTATTTTTTTTTCGAGTATGGAGGGGGGGGGGAGACATTTTAAAACACAAAAATCCTCTCATTATGTTTATCACTTTAACCGTTCACATATCCGGCTTTACAATAATATTTTAATATCCGCAAAATTTATTTAAAACCTTCCATAATTTTATAGAAATAATAAAGCGAAAACAGTAAATTTTTATAGATGGACATACACAGTTTCAAATATCTTAATGTTGAGTGCGCTGAGAATTATCTAATTTTTTTTTATCAAGGTTTCTGAATGGTTTTAATAGCGATAAAATGCTTCATGTTACAGACCGCTAGATGATACAAATCACCGGATTGGCTGTTAAAATAAGTCACCATAACGACTACGACACTGGCAAAGTTTATAACAAAAATTGGAATGTTACAGAGATGGTGTTTTTACAAATGTGTCCTAAATCCTCTATCACTGGCAAGTGTCCTGAAAACTACGGGTTGTGCAGCCTCGTGCAGCAGTCGACATAAAGGTATACCTATCCCAGCAGGTCTGGAGAAGTCCTTAGGGCTCCAGGAGTTTGAGGCTCCCTGAATTTATAGACAATTGGCATATGAAAGTTGTATGATTATACAGACTAAGCACAGCCGCGTCTACCCTCCAGGAAATATCGCTGGAACTTATTTTACAGGCTGAATCGAACCCAGGATTATAAGTGAGGCCGGAAGGATTAAAGCAATTAAAATTTGAATGGCACCATCGGAAATCGAACCTACGACGTTTCAGCTTGTACCGCTGGGCTTCAACCAACTGTGCCACTGCGTAACCTAGAGTTAATATAAAGTGACCAGTTATGCTAACTTCCTTACGCGAGTGAGTTAACACAGTTTTGTAGATGAATACTCATTTATTCTCCAGTTCCATCACACTTGGGTTAGGGTAAAGCAAAGGTCAGTGGGGGAATCATGCACTCAAGAGATTTCGCAAGCAGCGAAATCATTCCGGGAATTTGCTTACAAGCACTAATCAAAACAGTAGGGAATACGGCATTGTTTACGAAATCAGTCATTCTGTGGACAATGCAGTGTGTTTCTACTGTAGCCTTAGGGCCATCCCTTTCATTAGCTGGAGATACAATATTATAGAAACCCAGACACACGTAATACGTGGCGGTTTGAATATAACATTTATTACCCTCTGCTTTGTCGAACAGCCCACTCGTCCCAATCTAATCACGAGGGATAGGGTCTCTCTATCAGTAGATTCGTCCACGCTTCTTAGTTTTCTAAATATACTGACAAATTTTGACTATGTTTGTGGATTTTGTTAGTACTTATAAATAATATGTTGAGAATTCCTAATTACTATGTTGTTAACGTTGGGTGGTAATGTACTGAGTCGTGGGTCACTTAAATTGTGGATAGTTAATTGAGTTTCTCATAATAAAACCAAATAGATGCACTAATTTCTCAAATTTATTTTTGGAATAAAACTCTACATGTTTCGGACAGTTCCTCTGTTCATCATCAGGAGTTTTTCACTTTACACACAGCAATGGTATATGTCATACAGGTTTGCTGTGTGTACAGTGAAAAACTCCTGATGATGAACAGAGGAACTGTCCGAAACATGTAGAGTTCTATTCCAATAATAAATTTGAGAAATTAGTGCATCTATTTGGTTTTATTATAAGAATTTATCACGATGCACGGTTATCTGAACGTTAAATTAATTGAGCTTATTTGAAATTACGAATTATCGATTTTGGTACTTTTAGGATGTTTATTACATATTTTAGCGACATTTGTGCTATTTATGACTTGCATCGTAGAGGATAGTTACAGTAAGATACATATGAACATTCGTTAATTTGTAATCGACAATAGGAAGAAACGTACACACAAAAATACCCATTCCAGTGACATATAACCTACATGTCCAGCATGGAGTGTTTTAAGAGAGGAAGATAATTTTATTAATTTTTTAGTTGTTATAAATTGTTCTCGTTTATTGTAAACTCCAAATTTTCCTTTTGCGCCCAGATTGAAAAATTGTTCCTATTGAATACTTTCTACCATATTACGTATTTATAGGAACTTTGCTATTTACTGGCGCTATTAAAGTTACGTCCCACTTAATAAGACGTTTTCTTCATGGTTACGTACGAAGACCCTGTATTATAGCAGAAGTAAGAAGTAAACAACTTGGTTGTAATAGGATAATCTATCTCGACACTTGAACGTAGAATGCGGAACGTATAGGGCGAATACAACAGGGCAATCAGTTCTTATTTCGTTTACAGCATTCTGTGTCAATATTATTTTTTTTTTAAACTGTGATTCTCAAAACCATTACTGATTAAAATATGTCAGGCTGAGTCCGGTTACGGGAAGATTTTTGTGCCATTAAAATATACATAACTTTTTTTTCATAAAAACATTTTCTTAGTAATTCATCTTGGAGGGATCCTTACCCAAAGGGAAATAAAATAAAATAAATGAAATTGTACAATACTTTAAAGCCTTAAGTGGTTCTTCTTCTTTTGTTGGCGTTACAACCCACTATGGGTTTTAGCCTTCTCAGTGATTTTCTTCCATTCCGTCCTTTCCTTGCTCAGTTTCTCCACCCTCTTATTCCCATCGTCTGGATATCTTCCTCCACGTCTTCAATCCATCTTTTCCTTGGTCTTTCTCTGATTCTCCTGCCCATTGGCTTCCATTTTAGTATTCTTATAGGCATTCTCATTCCATCTATACGCGTCACGTGTCCTAGCTAGCCTATTCTTCTGTTTTTTTTATGAATCTTACTATGTCTGCCTTTCCTATGAGTTCGTTCAGTTCATGGTTCTTTCTGAAAGCCTTAAGTGGTTAGAACAGTACAAATAAGGATACACAGACACGGACAAAACGTTATTTACTGTCTTTAAATGTATACGTACAGATTATTTGCGACGATTTTATTACAAATTTTGCGTAGAGGCAAGAGGTTTTGAACATAATTTATGCCACGCTTCTACCAGTCAAGAATGTAACAGATTTTTGTAACTGCCGCTACAGCCCCTAGTCGGCCAGGACCTCCTCATTGTCGAGGCTTCTCAATTACATTTAGACACACCACTTTCGGTTGGAACCCTCCGGCAACAGAGACCTCTACTTTCAAACACACGACACTCACAAGAGACAGTCCTTTATGCCTTCAGCGGGTGCGAAACCGCATTACCAGCAAGCGAGACGCTGCAGACCAGCTCAGACCACGCGACCACGGGGATGGGCTAGAAGGTAACAGTACACTTCTTTAAGAACTGAGCGTGCAGCAGGTATCTGAGGTACCGTCTGTCATTATTATTATACTTGCAAATCGCAATTTCAGCTTACGGTTCAGAACCGCAACCTTTAAAATAGAAACGTGTCAAAAAATTGAGCAAGGCAACACATAGACTGTCAAGGCGGATGATGAGGCAATTAATAAGCCTGTAGCTTTTAATCTAGCAGACTGTCCAATAACGACTGGCCACTCGCCACACCGGATGGACCCAATTGGCAGCCTGCGACCAAAGAAGTAATACTTTAACATCTACCATCTCTCTCCGTCTGGAATACTCAACAACAGAATGCAAGTGTCAGGTTATGTTATGTAGATGTAACAAAGTGCCTTAAAAGCAAACGGACTTGTAAGGGAAAATAATCTGAATGCCGAATACAGAAGCGGAAATGTCCACCACAACGTCAGTAACTATGTACCATCGACAAACTGCTATACTTAATGTTAAACATCCGTTTCACTCCTATAAGAAACTCACATTTCGCAGGGAAATTCTGGTTTATAAAATACGAAATTTTTCTGTCAAATTTTCCACGTGCGAGTTTGAAGGAAGTCAACAAAGTCGTCCGTAATATGATCTACAATGCGATTGAACATAAGAATGTCGGCTATACAGAAGCAAATGTACATATTGCAGTATGCAGTACGACATCCGGATGGTGAAATTTAAATCCTCAGCAGTGTATTAAGTTCTAAATATATCGTACAGAGTAGAGTAGGCAGTGAATATGTGCAAAAGCCACATAACTAGAATATGTTATATTGACAGATGAAGGATAAAAAACCAACTAGATTATAAAACGAACCATCCCCGTTGTGTGTATATACATGATAGGTGCAGGTGTTAGTCAATAACCCCCTCCCCCACATATCTTAACAATAACAAATATCACAGATGCTGAGATCTCACCATCGTGACATAACTACATAAGTTCTATAAAGCACTACCACCATACTTTCGGACGAATACCTGATGATGGCCGGAATAGGCCGAAACATGTAGTAACTATCATCCTTTATTAAACATCTTTAGAATATAAATTGTTATGTTACTGACTAATACCTGCACCTATTGTTTAACCAACTAGATGTCACTTACTACATTTATTTTTCTTCGTAGAGACTCAACATGTTTCGGGCATTAATATGCCCATCTTCAGGATTTTGCGACTATGTTGTTGAACTACCACATCGGCTGTTACGTTCTTGGTTTGTTGTGTGTTGGAGTTAGGGTGCGGTTCGGCTAGGGTGGTATCCGGGCTGCCGGCTGAAGCCGGATACCACCCTAGCCGAACCGCACCCTAACTCCAACACACAACAAACCAAGAACGGACCGGCCTCGTGGTCAGAGTCTCTGACTACTAATCATGAGGATCCGGGCTCGATTCCCGGCTCTACCGTGGGAATTTTTCCTGAAGGGGAGGATTCCTGCGGAGACCATGGTCTGGGTAGGTTAGTAGAATTTAGTTTTAAGGGCCCTCCTGGCACTACATGTTCCTCTATCACCACTCACATCATCGGGACAACGTAACTGCGCCTCATGGGCGTCCCAAACTCAGAAGTCGGTTACACTCCTGCCATGCCCAGGAGGGAGGACCACGAAGTCCACAAGGACAT
>Ga0123354_10018426_pt1 | contig 10946 bp, 8 predicted proteins | sample TergutLab28metaG_2_FD_97872 | JGI IMG/M metagenome (GOLD analysis project Ga0123354, IMG submission 97872) | Labiotermes labralis P4 segment gut microbial communities from Petit-Saut dam, French Guiana - Lab288 P4 | ecosystem: Host-associated > Arthropoda: Insects > Digestive system > Gut ... | reverse complement strand
GGGGAAACCGGAGGGAAAGAGACCACTGGGGAGACCTAGGCGTAGATGGTAGGATAATATTAGGATGGATCTCCAGGAGGTAGGATGTGGGTATAGGGACTGGATTGGGCGGGCCCAGGATAGAGATAGGTGGCGGACACTTGTGAGTGTGCTAATGAACCTTCAGGTTCCGTGAAATGTGGGAAATTTCTTGACTAGCTGCAAACCAGTTAGCTTCTCAAGGACGACTCCGCACCATGGAGTAAGTAAGTAAGTAAGTAAGTAATTATAATTGTCCCTTGTCACAGGCCTTTTCTTCCTGGTACTTCTCTTGAATCAGTGGTGATCCCCACCTCTCAGGTTTCATGTTTCACACTGTATTATGTGTGATGTTCCATGTACAGCTGTCTTTTGTAGTGAATCTATCGAATGTTTTTCTGGTATATCTTCCAAATATTTCCTTACTATTCCAGTGGCTGCAATTATTACTGGTATAATCGTGCATTTCAGGTTCCAAATGTGTTGTATCTTTAAAACTAAATGTTTGTATTTTAGCTTCTTTCCTGCTTCCTTTTGCACAACATTTCTGTCTGCAGGTATTGCCACATCTATCAGTGTGCGTGTTTTCTCTTTTTGTTTTTAATTATTATATCTGGCCTGTTTCCTGTAACTTCTCTTACTTCTACTACTACTACTACTACTACTACTACTACTACTACTACTACATTTACAATTTGATAGCAGAAATACAAACAAAATCTCTCTTCTGTTAAAGCAGCACATTTTGAAGATGTATAAGGGACGTGGGGGTGAAGATTCATGCTTTATAGACCTTGACATTACATGGCAGAGATTGCCGGCACTGTTACTTCAGTACTCCATGAATTTGGAGCTGGGTTGGCGCCATTCATAGCTGAAAGTAGTGATGACTGAAAAAGTCCATCCATACCACACACTCTGATTATAGACAATTTCTTTACTTGGCACATAGTTCTTTGGTTATTTGGTAACACACACTCAGATACACAGTTTGTACAATGTGAGAGGATGATCATGATTACTGAACAGGCAAGTATTTTGAAGAAATCAGTTTTGGCTTACTTGAAGTTACTATCATGGCATATATGTGAAAAGAGTAAGAAGAACCTTGTAACACCTTACTAAGAATAGCTAGCATACGGACCAAGAGGACAACAATTCAATTTACTATATGTGTGGGTTTGTCCACTGCTAATATCCCAAAGAAAACGCAGCAGTTCAAAAACTGGACATGGTTCCACCCTCAGCTGAAAAGTTAGGGAGCAATGACACGGATATGTCCATTACAGTGCACAATGATCAAAGACAGACGTGGTGCAAGGGTTGTTAATGTGCACCCCTTTCATCTGTTCCACTATGGTTCCCTTTCGAACAGCCATTATTCTGCGTCACTTCAGTGGCTTGTTCAGCCGTTTCTAAGAGACTCAACCCAGTACATGCCCCTACCTCTCTTCACCCAGGAATGAAACAGATCCAGCTTCTGAAACAAGCTCTTCTCTTCAGTACAGCAGATGATGGACAAGGTCCAGAATGTAGTAACCTTACAAGGTCTAGTGGGTCACCACAGCACTGAACTGCTCAGATGTGTCTCACATATTTAGTATCTTCTTCCTCTAGACTGACACTGTACAAGTTCTTTGGATGCTATAATAGGGCACTAATTTTATGTTCTCTCCAGTTTGTACTCCAATATCTGACTTCCATACATGACCATGAATATCCCGACTGAGATCTTTCCGGTTATCCTCAGCCCTCCACATACAGTCAAGATGGCAACTCAATTAGGCCATACTTGCTTCTTTCTACATACTTTCCAGTTCATTAGTCAGTTATCATCCTTCCATTTGACATTATACAATCTGAGATACAGACAATGTCACTGAACAAACCATAAATAAGGAAATAACTAAAGGTTGTATAAGATCAATTTGTAATTTGTTTTATATATTCCTTCACTGTACAACAAAAACTGTTCGCTTGCTAAACCTACAGGAACTTACCTTAGTGCCATATAGGTTCTCAAGGTTAAGCAATGCACACCAAACGTTCAGCTTTTCCTGCTCCTCACGGAATGAAATGGTAGTTAACGCTCGTTGAGCAACGGCACGTGCCTTCTCTATTTCAGTAGCCTGTAAAATACATATCGCATATCTAACCAACTACATTATACATGTCGTTCTTGAAAATCGAAGTCACCCAACCTGAAGATTCACTACCACATTCACAAAATGTCACCACATGGTCTTACCCAATGCCAGACCTGTTCAGTCCACATCTGCACACCCCTACTCTAACATCCATATCAATATTACTCTTCCATCTGTGTCCAGTCCTCTCCATGGTGCCTCACCAAAAGTTTGTAAAAATTCTTATCTCTCTCACACAATACATGTCCCAGCTTCCCAATATCCATGATTTGGTTCCTATAACATTATCACATGAAGAAGATGGAGTATAAACCTCCCCATTATGTAATTTTGTACAGCCTCCTTTTACTTCCCCTCAAGTATGTCGAAATATTCTCCTGAGCACCCTGCTCTCAAACATCTTCAATTTATCCTTACGAAGACGTTGGTTCGGCATAATCAAGATATCATTTTTTCATTGTACTCTGCAGTAAATCTTTAAAGTGTTAGGCGTGTCATAATGTTTGACACTGTTTTAGGTTTTATCTAAGAACGATACATATAAAATAAAATGGGCAAACACAACAAAATATAGAGATGTAATCTATTGTGGATTACATAAATTTTGTATCCTTTGTGATTATGAATGCCTACTAGTGACTGATGATGAACAGACATATGTAAAGTTTACTCTATAACATGCCATGAAGGCACAGACAGAGGGCAGAGGAACAGCTCTACCCTTTCTCTAACCTAGGTGCCATATACAAGAGTGGAGATGACAGTTATAAAAGGGAAAGAGTTGACACAGTTGTGTAAGTGGAGAGTTTATGGGAAGACAGAGAGAGAAGACAAGAGGGAATGTTCAAGAAGAGTTCTTATGGCAGGACAAAGAAGAATGGAAAAGGTGTTGTTACATGACCCCATGGTGAACACATCAATGGCTGATGATGATCCCTCACCTGGAGGTGGAATGCCATATACTTGATCCAGCACAGAGAGCTGTTTGGTGAAGAGAGAACAAGTCTATCAAAATCATCAGCTGACTGTGGGCTAGTTTCTGAGTTTATCAACTTCTGCTCTACAGCTCTAAGACGTTCCTCCTCTTGACGTGCTTGCTCCCTGCGTTCTGCTTGGGTCAATTTTTTTCGTTTGCGTTCCTTCTGTAACAACAAATTCAAAACAAACTTTATGACAGACGTATTTGGCTGAATTAAAAGTCTCACTGTCATGAAGCCCACAATGTACACATACCACCAAGTCACTAAACAGTCAGCAAAAATAAACACACTGCTGTTTCTCATTTTGTAAGGAAACCAATTGTGCTGAATGACAAACATATATCCAACATACTGTTCTTTTTTTAACTTTATTTCTCTTGTAATTTCTTGGATTCATTCATCAACCAAAAATGGGAGGTATTCTTGTAAAAAGAGGAGTACAGAATGGAAAAAAGTGATGGCCAAGACCAATCACAGCCAGAACATCTACAGAAATACCTGCCAATATGTTCAATGACAGCATCCAAAATTGAGTTTATTGTATGTGGTTGAGCTGTATCCTGTTGCAAGAACATTTCTCCTCAAAAACTTCATATCTTTGTTAGGAACCTGTTAGTCAATGGTAATGATGTTTGTCATTATTGTGACAGACACCTTCAAATTCGGGACCAATCTGTGCTTTGTTGATTTGCCCAAACCTTCCATCCAATTCAATTTCTTGCAAAAATCATAGTAAATTTAAACCACATTACCTATTGCATAAAATGTTTTCACTATGCATATAACACTGTTCCAGTGTGTTTGACATCTTGGCAAACAAAGTCTGAAGAGCAGTGCATTCTACCATGCCTACAGTGCAATTTATATAGCATATGACTATCTGTGTCAAGCATTCTGGCTTATGTTTGTAAATTTAAACTGAAGCACATTTTTTTATAGGCTTTGTATAAGGTGTTAAAATGATGAGGGAAAAGATGGGCGTGCTGTTAACATGTGAGACACAAGAAATGCATACAATACTTCAGTTGGAAAACCTAAAGGGAAGAGACTACTTGGAAGACCTATATATGTAATATATACATATATATATATGAGGACAATATTAAAATAGATCTTAAACAACTAGAATATGGGTATCAGGACTGCAATGAACTGGCTGAGAATAGGGACACATCAGACCCGTTAACAAATAACCCTTTTACGACCCATAAAAGACATGCACATTCTTCATCTGGTGGGCATAATGAGCTTCCCAAGCACTCTGCACATGGATATAGTTTGTAACTCAACATACTGAATGTAAAGCCCTCAAGCAGTAAGGTGTTCATGCTATTTTATTAAAATATAAAAAATGCAAGTCTAAAAGCAACATAGGATACATGTACAAACAACTATCAGACAGTGCTTGTAATCCATTCCTGTAAAATCTGAATAAAAGAAGAACATAACTGGCAGGGTGAAATTTCTGTGTTTCCTGATGTAAGGGGCTGCCTCATTTGGTCCCACTTTCAGTATCTCCAATGTTAAATTCCCCCACTTTTGTGCTCAAATTCAGTGTTCCACAGCAAACACTTACAGATGAAAATTATGAGAATATTCAATATAATGTCTGTATACCTTGTCCACTTCCTCTTCATCTGATGAACTATCAGACTTGTGATGTGCTGCTGCTGCAGGAAGGAGAGAAGGGTTGGCATCCCACACAAAGCCTGCAGTTAATGAGAGTCGCGTAGCCTGACCACAATCTATACACTTCAGCTCTTTCACTGCTTCATTCTGTACTGCTGCCTTCACTCTTTTTTTGTTACTTCCTTCATAATTTACATCTTTAACAATTCCACTTGCACTCATTTTTCTCTTCTTATTTCGTCTTGTGTTCTCATCTGTCACATCTGTATCTGATTTACGTGATATTTCTGCAACCGCAGTTACTATACTGTTGACATAACTTTCCAAAGCTTTAGCTTCCAGCTTTTTCAGAAACATCGCCTCATCTTCATCTGAAAATTCCTCCCCTGACTCTGCTGTAATTTCTGGTTCACTTCCACATGAGATTATGTGACACTCAGTTGTAGTGTCTTCAGCTGTATCATGTCTTGTCCTTTGTCTCTTGACTCTAGGTAAGACTTCTTTGTTCTCGTCAATTTCAGATGCTTCTAAACCTTTAACTCCACCATCACTGTTACTAAGCTCACATGTCGCATTGTCTGCAGTCATACAAACATTACTCTTCATTTGTTCTGGAGCAAATGTGGCTATTGTGGTTTGTCTGATGAGCCGAGAAAGAAATCTCTGCTGCACACAGATGATTCTTCCTGCCTCCAAACTAGAAAACAAGAATAATACATTAAATGTCAGGCAGTGTCGAAAAGAATCATAATCTGCTCATTTCAATTTTATGAACTTGTGTTTTTATTTACTCTATTAAATGACACTCCCAGCATCACAGAGCACACAGTAGCAAATGATATGACAATTAGGAAGCTAGCAATCGTGGACTAATCTGAAGTATTATCCCAGCACTAACACACAGGGACTGAGGAAAACCATAAAAAACCTCAGTCAAGATTGTGTGCTACCTGAGATTCAAACGGGACAGCTCCCAAACACATGCCAGAAGCACTACTGCTTAAACCAAGCAATTTGTTTAGTCATTTGATGTAGATCTGAGATTCCAAACTTCATGAAACATTGTAGTTGACACTCATGATGAATCAATCAGTATGTGCTGCCATATACAAGCACATTTAATAAAGCTTATTCTTCTGATGTGATACAAAGACAACATAAAAAACTACATCAGTTCAATTACAAACTTACGCCTGCACTACCATCTTGCTAGTCTTGCCAACTTTGTAAGGTTTAAAATCTGGCATCAAATCATTCATGTGACAGTGTGACGGGATGTAAGCAAGCTGTTTCCTTCCTGCTCCTGCCAGAACTACCACAATCATTTCTTGTCTCACACTTAACACTTCACCTCGTATTTCTGCTCCAACACCCAAATCACCATCCAGTTTTCCATCTGCAGGAAAAAAATGAATAAGAACAACTGAAAAGTAAAAAGGTATAATAACCATTGTCTTCACACCCCTCTATTACCAAATACGGAAACACAGGCAAATTTATTTCTGAGTGTAAAACCTACTGTATACACAACAAGCAGTTCTGTGCACAAATGGAAGCCAAATGTCCTACTGCACAGATTTCTAGTCCTACATAGGAAGAAGAATGGAGATGGCTTTGTTATAAGAAGGAATGAATAAGCAAAGATACTAGGAGAGTGCTGAAGGGAGGACAAGAAAAATGGAAAAACATTTGATATAACACGGAAATAATGGACAAATTTACAACAGGAGCACTAAGGAATGACAGTGAAGAATGAAGAAGGCTTTGTTATAACAGGGAAAGAGAGGGTGGAGATACAAGACGACTGCTTATGGGAGGAATGAGAGGGGTGGAAAATTTGTTGTTAGAGGGAAAAAGTAGACACAGATGGAACAGAAGCACTTATGGCAGAACAGAAAAGAATGGAGAAGGCTGTGTTAATGAAACTCACAATGATAGAACCATCACTGGTTGATGATTAGTGAAGTTATAACTGTAAATCTACCTTGGACAGTATTGATTCGTTCCATGATGTCAGGATTCAGAGCTAACTCAACACAATTATTATGCAGATCTATGAACAATACTGTGCCGACCACCTTGTATCCACATTCCAAGGAACCTGGAACAAATATGACAAAATGTAACACTTCAAGCAGACAAGTAAACAGAAAAATATTAATCATCATTGTTATAGATAAATATTCATTTTCTAGGCAAGATCACAGATGTGACGAAGAACTCTAATATATGAAGTTTTGTGTCAGTTACTATGAATACTGCTTTCTTTTGGAATAATATATTTAACAGCTTGGTGACAGGCACCAACACTGTGCAGGAATGTGCTGCTTTAATTTTCATGGAAGGTGAGTAATACTCTTCCCCTGACGTAGTTTCTCAAAAACAATGGGGCATAACTACCAAGCTACATAGTAGAAAGCAACTATTTGTAAATAGGAGGATGGTCTAAATACAACACACAACAACAAACACAACAACAACTGATGGAAGAGTCCCATCCTCAAAACACAGAACAATATCATAATATAGGCTGTACCTCCCTAAAGATACCCTGGGACCTGGCCGGCACCAGATATAGGAATTTTTTGAACCATGAATGGTTCACTGCTTGCTGGTTTCTTTGGATTCAACATTTAGGGCTAAATGTAGTAACAAGATAATCTCACTGCAGAACAGTGAAATTGACACCCACACTGCACCAGGACTGCTAAACATAAACAAACTATTACGCAGTGATGTCAACTCACTCAACACATAAACATGCAACTTAAATAGAAAAAATTTAAAAAGGAGCAAACTTTTAATGTAAATGAAGAAAAGAAAGTGTGACTTGATCCACGTCTATCATAGACTTTTTCAATAAGTCATGCTGGACCACAGGAGGTGCTGGATCAATGAATTGTAGATTACAGAGGTGCGACCTGTACGAAGACAGCTGGACAGTGTGGTGAGTTAAGGTGTACAGGAAAGACAGTAACCATACAACAATTACATTCTTGATGACGATGACAGCAGATTAAATCTGGGGAATATCAACACCATTCAATTCAAAATCTTTTTATATTTGTCACCTGTATATAACAGAGATTAACAATTACAAAAAATATAAAATTTTATCTGTTGTTCAATACAGATATGGATCACATTGTACTGAAATACACTGGAAGGATGATCACCCATTTGCGTGTCTCATGAAAGGATAGAGCACCAGCAATGTGTTGTGAATATGATGATGGGGCTTTACAGTCAGGGAATTTCTTGACTATCTGTGGGACTGTTACCTTGTCAGGCAGAGTCCTAATCCATACATTACTTTACATTGATGTTAAATCTGCCCTGCAACTCTATGAAAATAAGACAGACTGTGACTGGGAAACAAGCACTGAACAGAATACTTGAAATTAAGAAAAAGTAGCGCAATATTGGGAGATGGATGGTAAACATTTGTATTTGGTAAACATTTGTATTCCTTACCAAATGTTGTTGGGTGATTAGGCAAGATAAATAGCAAGTATATGAGGAATAAAAATGGAAAATATGTTGGACAGAAACAGCTATGGGAACAATACACCCCAAAACCTAGGTCCAGACAGAAGGATAATATTAAAACAATTCTCAGAGACATACAGTGTGACACTGTGGACCAGATCCACGTCTCAGGACAAGGTCCAATGGCAAGCTTTCATACACCATAAAGTTCCATACAAATCATAAATTTCTTCATTACCACTTCAGTGGTAATTAAATTTTCAATCAAGTGGTCCAGTATGGTGCAGCCCACTATCAGCAGACAAAAAAAGTCATAAAGACATGTATAGGGATGAAAAACATACAGAAGTACGTCATGTGATCGACTTAGGTATTTGGAAATACAATCCTGACAACCAGTGTTCCATCACACTTGCTTAAATCAAACATGTGGGCCTGAACAGTGATTCCAACACTTTCTTGTTAAATTGCTAATGTGCATGCAGTGTTACTACTACAGAAGCAGTTTTTGTTATGTGCTGCACGATATATTGAATTTTATACTGACACAAATTTCATGTCGCAAACAGTCATGAACAAAAATAAATATTATTTATAAAGTAATTGCATTAAGGCAGGAAGGAACTGCAGTTGCATTTGAGGGACAGGTGTTATTTGCATCCCACTGTGTACCTTTACATAATTCAGAGGTAGCTATGCCTTGGACGCCATTATCCAGTCTCAGCACAACACCACAGTCTTCAACAGCAATCACTTCTCCTTCAACTACTTCACCAAGCACAGTACTTGCCAAAGGATTACCCTGTTCTTTCATGTGTTCAACAACTGTATCATAGTCTTTCCAGAAGCTGCACAGAAGAGATACACTTGCCTGAAAATGGCACAACAAAAACAATTATCCTTTCAGGATGTTACAGGCACAATAACTGGTGTCAATAACACAACAAAACCAGTGACATTAGAGGTGTCCCTACGCTTATGAATTAAATGAAGGTAGAGGAGGGGGTAAAATTAACCCTTTTTCATCCTCCTGGAATATCCACATACAGGTCCAGTAAGAGGAGCCATTCACCACCTCCAATTTTCAGACTTACTGCCACAATATGACCAGGTGCCTAAGGTTAGGCCTTTGTTTTTTAAATTCTTTAACATCTCTTTTATGAGCCTCCACACAGGAACACAGGTTTTTTATTGGTTGCCACATCAGTGTCCCTTTTTTAAATTTTTACACAAGTTCTGGGCAATGATTCTGAGGTACCAAGAAGAAAGAGTAAAAGGTAGGGGTAAAGGTCACAACACACCATGCCTATGCAATCACACAGGGAAAGCAGAGGTATGCTCCAACCCATTCACAACCTCAGCACTAAATGGGGGTGGATGATCAGCACATCATGGCCACTTTACTTGGGGGAAAACCCCAGTGTCCATCATACAGGAGGCTGGGTGGGCTGGATAGACAGAGAACATCTTCCCTCCACAGAGTTTAATCCCTGGACTCTCCAGCCCATAGTGAGTTGCTATCACTGACTATGCTACACCAGTTGTCCAGAAATAAGAGTACATATTGTTTTAATTTGGCACTGAGTATTCAATGTCAGTAATCAAAGTTTGGGAATAAAATTATGCAAGGCCTCCAGCTAGCAGTACCTAGCCTTATCATTCTGGGTTTTGGATGACAGTTGCCAAGTGTAAAGGTTAAAAGAAAAACCAATGATAACTATTGGCAGTCAAGGTGGAAAGAGTCTGACCAGTTTTGCCATATGCATGTTTGTGACTCACAACAGGCAGGCTTGTACTGTATTTTGTTACAACAGTTCACTGCAGGTTTGCTAACATGATACATGGAACCTTCTGGTGACAGGATAGTTGGGTGTGTCCCACCACGTATTCACCCAAAGACAGGCTCGAGAATTAATTTTGGGACCTTGTCTGGGTGTCAAAGCTAGGCTTCTGTCCTTTAATAGGATATAATCCAGGGTTGTTACTGGCCTTCTCATAACCTGAGGAGACATCTTCACCTAATGGGGCTGTCAGACAGTCCATTGTGTAGGTGTGGAGCAGAGGATGAAACCTCAGCCCACATTCTTTGTGAGTGTGAAGCTTTGGCTTCACTCTGACATGTGTATCTGGGCTCCTTCTTCTTCGAGCCAGAGGACATTAAAAGCGTAAGTCTGGGGGCCATCTGGAACTTTAGTAAAGCAACAGGGCTCCCATAAATTGATATGGGGCACAAAGGGACCATTATTTAAGGCCTAGGTGCATTGGAACAGTGTGGTCTCAAACCCAACTACAATCAATCAATCAATCAATCAACCCACCATGTATTCCTGGCTGAACAAACCAGTTGGATACTCCAGTTCATGTGTGATCTCATGTCTCATCACAGAGGTTTCACCCAGCGCACAAATATGCATACTGTCAAACATTTGAGACACAAAACAGCAAGTAAAATTACAAACATGACATTAGCTATCAGTTAAACTTCTTGTGCCTCATCATTTACCAAGACAGTAGAAGCACATATCAGTTCTAACACAACATAATTGAATAACAGTAAACATGTTGTGTCTTATCTACTGCACTCCCTCCTTCACCCCCCCCCCCCCCCCCCCCCCCCCCACCTTCCCCCTGCTTTTCCTAAAAATTTTCTTGTTTGGGGCAGAGCACAAGACGTGTGTGGTGT
>Ga0123354_10018425_pt1 | contig 10947 bp, 4 predicted proteins | sample TergutLab28metaG_2_FD_97872 | JGI IMG/M metagenome (GOLD analysis project Ga0123354, IMG submission 97872) | Labiotermes labralis P4 segment gut microbial communities from Petit-Saut dam, French Guiana - Lab288 P4 | ecosystem: Host-associated > Arthropoda: Insects > Digestive system > Gut ... | reverse complement strand
ATTTAAAACGTCAGTCACAAAGCAACTGAAATGGGGAGGAGCTCCGTCTTGCATAAAAATAACCCTACTTACAATTTCTTGTTCGAAGGTTTCAATCTGTGGAAACACGTACTGTTCAAGTAACTTTTTAAGTTATTGAGTTTTCAAATTCCGTCCATCTTTTTCGATGACCCTGTATATATATAAAAATATGTATGTACCCTCACATTAATAAAGTTATACTTTTAAGGCCAACAAGACAGGAAATGTAGGTATAACACAATAACGAGGCGCGTTCGCGTTACCATTGTTGCTATTGAAAGTAATAAATATTACACAATTTAGTGTGAATTTGTAGCTTTAGAAATCTAGCGAGCAGAGCGCATGCGCCGCACTATATTTTCATGTGCGGCATATCCAAGTCCACCATATTTTTCCACACTATCTCATAAACGGGACGATTTTCAAGGGACAAAATATAAAATTGTATGTTTTGATTTTCTCGACAACTTTTGTTTGAAAAATGTCTAATTCTAAGACGAACTCAGCGATTATAGGCATTGAACGAAGGTTTGGTCCCGACGCAGTTCGTATATTGACAAGCAGCTCTACTTTTTTAGCTCATACGAATCACCACTACTCTAGACAGACTGCTCTTCGCTGCAGACATCAGGTTCGTATTCAATGCATACTTCATGGTTGTCGTGTTTAATTTATCATGCAATGAACGAGTCGTAATGCTTTAACGCAGGCAGGTTAACGACTTTCAGCGCATTTCACTCGTATAGAAAATGAATGCAGACATGATTAGAAGACCCGAACACAGACACGGTTACAGGACTTGTACATAGCGACAATGGGGTGGCAACAGGCCACAAAAAGGTCTAATGATGTAAAAGGAAGAAGCGAAGGGGAGAAATTCTAAACCAAAAAAAAAAAAAAAAGAGAAAAAAATGAAAGAAGGGAACAATAAATGTATCTCACAACTTCTTTGCATCGTTACGGCAGATAATGATGATATCAGCAAACTACTGGTAATGGATTAAATCCTTGTCAGTGCAACTATGATTGATAGATTTCTGTTGTAGTTAACGACCCTTTTATATTGTTTAATGTAAGGATTGACCTATGTAAAGCCATGAATATGAATAGGGCAGTCGGTACGGCGCCTAGACTTAGGGATGGACTTAGTAGGGAACGTGGTTCGAGTACTGCCGACGTAGGTATTTTTTCTTTGCTCCGAAATGTTCAAACCGTCTCTGGGGCCCACCAAGTGTGCCGTTCAATGCGTACAGGCTGCGATTTCCCCGAGGGCAAAGTTTACCTCCATATAGGGACAAGTTTAAGAAAGTGTGGAACTGTGAACTCCACTCCTCCCATATGCCTGATATGTACCTTACTCACGTAACATCGAATTTTAGGACTATTTGTTAATAACGAACTGAGAGGGGTGTAGAAGGAGGTGATCATGGAAAATTTTAAGACTACCCGGAATTTGAAGTGAAAACACTTCCGTCAGAATAAACAGCTTCCGGGCTTAGATGAAAAAGAGGGACCTCACAAAGAGAAATCAGGAAATAAGATCACTTGACCTGGCGGTCAGTGGCGTTGAAGTCGTGAAAGGGAATAGGAGAGTGTATATGTAATAAAAATATTTTCATTTCCACGGAGCATAAAACCCGAGTCCGCTTGTGTGAAGACGGGCCTTTGTGATAACATTCCGACGAACAGTTGGTAAAGGAAGTCGATCGACGTAGCAGAAAATTCTTAAAGGGACAAAAAGCCTCCCGATCACTAAACAAACATAAAATACAGCGAAACCCGGTTATAACGACATCGGCTTATGCGACACTTCGTCTACATGGTCAGATATTCTGTGGTGCCAATTGATTCCTCACTGATAACCTAACATTTCACCCCTCGGTTAGAACAGTCGGAGCCATTTCATAAAAATACGTAACATTAAACTATTATAAATTTTAAAGACGAAGCGCAGACCGCTTTATTTAAAGACCCAGTTCGTACCGCGCAGTAAACACTTTTCATCTCTGTTATAAAAATATAATAAGTTTATGTTTTATGGGGCGGATGTCGCTGTTTGTTGTGCGATAAATATGAAACAAATAAACACAGTGTGGGCAGAGCGTACAGTTCTTGAATGTTAAACCTGTTGGCGCATCACGTGACTAGTAGGCTTTAGAAGGCTAGGTTATCTATCAGTTTTCTAAACGAAGTGTTAATTTTGAACAAGTATATGAAGGCAGCTTTTTTCAACTACAGATTCTAAAGTACACAGTATACTGTATAATTTAAATTAATTTACTTCATAAAACAGAGTACTTCTTGAACAAAGATTTCCTCAGCTAATCAAAAAATTCCCAACATTGTATAAAACAAAATTGTTCATTACCGTGTTCAAAAGAGCCCGCCACCTCTACCTGCACTGAGCCAGTTCAATCCAATCCATGCCCCCAACCAATTTTTTAATATACTTTTTAACATAATTTTCATATCCATACCTAGAGATACAACGTGGTCTCCTTCACTCAGGTTTTTCCAACAAAACCGTGTATGCACCTTTCCTCTCTCCCATACGTGCCACATGTTCCACCCATCTCATCCTGCTTGATTTAATGACCTGAATATTTAGTGAGACGTGCACATTATAAGACTCCTCATCATGCATCTTTTCCAATACCATGTTAATTCGTCGCACTTAGTCCCAAATATCTTCTTCAACACCCTACCCTCAAACACTCTCATGTTTCCCCCCTACATATCAGAGGCCAAGATTCACACGCATAGAAAACAATAGGCAATATTAGAATTCTGTGTATTTTAATATTCATATTTTTAAATAGTGAACCGTAGACAAACAATTCTGGACCGAATGGTAGCAGGGGTTCCCGGGTTCAATCTGATCTTAATTTCTCCATGAATGTAATTTTTATTTGTGCGTTAGTTCCCAAATATTTGAAAAGTGCCTTACTTCCAAAGGGTTTATTACCGATCTTTACGTCTGATACTGTCCTGCATTATATTCGCGAGACATAAACTTACACTTCTATTTCTCAGCATTTTCTTTCAGACGAATAGCCCTACTAGTAAGTAATGCAGCATATAATACATGAACAGAACCAACATTTTATTTCTTTACTAATTTAAATTCACTTCGTGACACAGAATCTATAAAAATATATAGGAAACTCTGGAAGAGGCAGCAAGCGGATCGACAGATATCGGCACTTCTGGGACAGGAAGCATGTGGACAGGGAAAATATCGACGACTCTGAGAGGAGAAGTAAGCAGAGAGAAAAGTATCTGCAACTTTGGGCGAAGAAGTATGCAGAGAGACAAAATATCTGCAACTTTGTAGGAAAAAGTATGTGGGCAGCTAAAATGAGGACAGTTCAGTACCTACGAGTGTGTGAGTTTACGCAGTACAATGTGTGACAAGTTTAGAACTTAAGGATGTGCCAGTAAAGAATGACATATTTTAACGTTTTCTCTACAACTTAACTGAGGTCAGAGAAAAAGTAAGACCAAGACTGTGGACAGATTATCTTCAGTGAGCTATAGTCTCAATCTATCTACTGTTTCAACAGACCTGCAAGCATCTTCATCACTCAAGAAATAACTTATCTTGTTTTTTTTATTCGGTTCTCATGCTCAGCCATCTCTCGACATTACCGAATTTCTTTTGATCACAACCTGGAACAGCAGCCCAATTTATCAACACATCTACAAGCTTTAGCGTGCACAATGAATCTCTAACATTCCTTCGCTACCTTGACTTATCACTTTTTCCTACTGGTCTTGTAGTGATATCGTTTTTCCACGGAGGACTTCTTTCATCTCATCTTGCAGAATTTATACTTATTCCAGTCACACACCCTACCTAACTCCGCCATCACAGTTCAAGAACCACCTTCCGCCTTTCAGGCTCTGTGAACAACCCCCAACTTCTTACACCCCTATTGCGCACCCTCGTATATGTAATGAAGTAGAAAAGGGAAGTGGAGACGCAAGAAGCAACCAAATTTCAACTGGAAGACTTTTCTTATGCTAAGGGCTGTTTGTCTCGAGTTTCTACTACAGCCCAGAACTTGGATTAATATTTAATAATTAAAGTGCTCCCAAAACTTAACATGGAACCAAGTATTCGGCTTCTAGATATTTCAGATTACTCCAACAGTAGACTATACCAGAACTGCTGTATTGCAGGTAGGTAAATGATATTACGATACAAGACATTCCGTAGTTAAAATTTACCAATACAAATCAGAATTTCGAACTGGAAGAAGATTTATAATAAATAAATGCCTCTCTAGGTAAATAGAACCTCTAGCCAGAATCACAGTGCAGCAGAACAATACGCTGGATTCGGTATTTATTACATAACATAGCTTGCATAACCTCTAAGACTGTCAGCAAAAGAGTGTGTCAAAGCTATGTGTATCACATCAGACATTTCTTTGTGTCCTTTTATCAGAGAGTTTGTGAGTTTGTAAACAACATACTATTTCTGTTAAAACAAAAGAGTAATGTACAAGACCTTACGCTTTCCTGTGCGTATCTCAAGCATTACTGGCTAAATAATTACTGAAGCGAAAAATATATTCAAACAAATTTTCCGGCCTCTGGCTTTGTCGATAATTAGACAGAAGTTATTCGTGCTATTTGAACTCATAAACAGAATGTATTCGGCTGATTCTGACAAAATATCACAATGGACGTCAGAGGTCTGTTGTAATATGTAACATTTCTCATCAAATATTGGACCGTCTTTAAAAATTTGCCTCACCTTCAAATTGCGTTTTTCCGAAGCCCGCTAAATTGTACGCCTTAATTTCCCTGTTTTGTACCCAAGTCAAATAAGCTAAATAACATAATTCATTCCAAGGGGTACCGCAACGACACTAATACATTTAAAGTCATGCGTGCCCTAAGTTAGGAAAATAAATAGCCCTAATACGGGCCCCCTGATCAATTAGTTCTTACCATAACACTGCTTAATAAGACACACAAATCTATAACAGACATCTTATTTTAGCATTTTTCTTTTCCCACTGCGCAACAACCCCTAGTGGGCCAGGGCCTCCTCATTATCGAGGCATCACGATCACACTCAGACACACCACACTCGGTAGGACTCCCCTGGACAAGTGATTGGTCCGACGCAGAGACCTATACTTGACAACACATATGTTGGGGCATTTTCAATGTTTTATTGTGCACATTTTATAAGTTTTATGTATGTGCAGTGGTTGGTGTGATAATTGAGTAACACTCAAAAGAGACAGATATCCATGCCCCAGTGGGATTCGAACCTGGAGTTCCACCAAGCAAGCCGCCGCAGACCCATGCCTTAGACCGCGTGGCCACTGGGATCGGAATTCAAGCACTTTCAAATGATAAATTATAAAACAAGCTATGGCTAGAAACGAAAGAAAACCAACGCCCCGCGAATTACACCCGTTTCACTCATCTGAGTGCACGTATTCACCAGTACAGTCGTTAGTTAGGGCATTAGGATTGCATTCTGTCGTAGTTAAACAGAACAAAGCTCAATTTCATAATGCCAGAACCTAACAAGCTTCCTATTATGAACACCCGTGAATATTAGGACTTCACAGGGACCACAAATGAGGCACGCAGAGGTCAACTAATGTAGCCACTTTGTAACAGAAGCAGACATAGACGACAAGAGGTAACATCCAGTTGCATGCAGTAAACACAGCATGTTCAGGAACATTGACCCTCAAGCATCAACATATATTATATTTAAATATTGCAAGGTAAAACCTACATCACAAACACTACCAGAACCAAAATTCATAAAATTATGCACATCCGCACCAAACTTAATCATGAAAACTTCTTTACGAAGCGGCTTAAATTTCAACATTTTGGCAGCACAAAACAAGGCTGTAATGACTGGGGGGAGGCGGTATTAAAGTCGGGCCCATAACTGACTATTTAATTCTAAATTTTAATGTTTTGCTGACTGTGTGTCTCAGTATAATCTTAGTAATTAACCAAATTCATGCAGGAATTCTTGTTTTATTATAAGTTTATTGTATGCCTCTACATGTTTCGAGCACTATGTGCTAAGAGTATGTGATTCTAGTTTACATAACTGCTAAAATATGGACTTGTGTATGTCCTAGATTTGATGAACAGAAAAAAAGTTCTTTTTTAATAATTGCAAACCTAAATTTTCAAAATAGTTTTATTGTTTCTGAAGCAAAATGACACTGCAGTTAATTTCTCCTATAAAGCTAGAATGATCCCGTTACAGGCCCGGTGTGGCTCAGAAGCTGGGTAGAGGTGTAGCTCTACTCTTCCATGACCTCGGCACTAGAAAGGGGGTGAGTGGTCAGCAGCACACCCCGGTCGCACTTTACCCCCGGGAAAGACCCGGTACCCATTTTACAGGAGGCTGGGTCGGCCCCAGAGCCGGTCTGGACTGGCAGAAAATCTCGTCCCCACCGGGATTCGATCCCGGACCGTCCAGCCCGTAGCTCAGTCGCTATACCGACTGAGCTGCCCGGCCACTAATTTCTCCTATACTTATACATATTACATGTTGGACTTTCCTTTGAACAGTGACGAAACAACATAGTCTATGTCCCTCCATCTCTGTGCGTCTCCGCTGATCTTAACCATTCAGTGAAATCTAAATGATGCGCAAACATCAAAGCAAGTGCCGGTATTGCATTCCCTCTCCTAAAAAGGCAGCGTCTTATGGGAGTCATATATTTCCGAAAATGTTCTGTGTTTTGCCCAAAAATAAATGTAACTGTCCCCGACTGTGAATCGCATTACAGCGCAACACAAGAACACTCGTGCAGCGTGAAGTGGCTTCTTGTTTCGTTCAACCTGTCGACACTGAAGTGTTTCGTTGCAAAATTCCGCCTTCTGTAGTGTTCAGTACGTAATTCCACTGTGTTCCCTTAAACGATTCTACTCTATTGCTCGAGGAAAAAAACATGGGAACATCAAGAGGTTCCCACACATCGTCCGACAAAAAATCAATAACAATTGAACCTAAACAGAGCTGCAGGATATTAGGTTCTCCGCACTGTACCCGCTCCTGTAATTTTCAGCACCAAAGCGCCGTGCTCTTTGAAGTATCTATCAAAAACTGACTCCGTCGAGCAGAGGCCTTCTTGACAAGCTTTGCTCCTCAGCTAGTCAAAAAATTCCCTGCTATTGAAAGAACCCAAAGTTTCGTTACCGTGTTCACGAGAGCCCACCATGTTAGATTATCCTGAGCCAGATCAATCCAGTCCACGCTCTTCCAAAGGATTTCTTGAAGACCCATTTCAATATTACCCTCTTATCTAAGCCTAGATTTTCAAAGTGTTCTATTTCCCCCAAGTTTCCCCACCAAAACTCTGTATGCACCTTCCTTTTAACCATACGTGCAAATGCCTCGCTCTATTCTTTATTGGAATATCTGCACAATATTTGATGACAAGTAAAAATCAGGAATTTCTTCTTTGTGTGACTTCCAGAATTACCCTGTTACCTCCTGCCTTTTAGTACCAGATGTCTTAATCAATGGAGAAAACAAAATACATAGTGTCCGTATGATAGATATCCAAGAATAACAATTCGTATCTTGAAACCTGTTCATTATACAGAGTCCGGTTTGAATTGTTAGACGAGATTCTTCGCACAATCCCATAGGAAACCATACCTTGGAGTAAAGTCTGGTGATCTAGGAGTCTAGGCAGTTGGCGCTTCTCTGCCAGTCAATCTGCCAGGCATCATGTGTTAAACGTGACTAGCCACCTAGCCTAACAGTTCGAAAGTAACAACCTTCACCAGCCGAAAGGTCACGTAAGTGATGTTATGTGTATTGTAACACACAACATCGTTAAGCACGTGGACAGAAGCCGATCACCGCCCGGATACATTGCATGCCACCAAGGGTGCTCTGGTACAAACCTGACTTCTGTGTAATGAACAGATACAGAGATATAATTTCCTTTTGTTTTGGGGGTCCGGACAGCCAGTATAAACAATGTTATATCAAAGACTGGAAAAAATCGGTTCCCATAGAAGAGAGGAAGTGCACGAATAGAGCTCAGCTGTACCGGGCAGTGCCGCGGCTTTACCAGCAGCAAATTTTGCGTCTTGCATGTTTACAATTCAAAGAATAAAGCCGGTTAGATTGTATTCGTTGGTTCCGTGTCAACAGAGTTCGTAACAAAGAATTCCTACCATAATTGTCCCGACGTATGTTTCTGCACCACGTTTATCATCCAGAGCTGCGGACGTAGTAGGGAAAGTCATACAATGATTCCTTCTACACTGACTGGTTCAGATACAAGCACACTAAATTCTATTCAGAACGGAATCAAAACGTTTACATATTTTGCATTTCAAACAGGTGTTATTGCACTACTTACACATAAAAGTATTACACAATTTACGCTCCATATACCGGCCATTTATACTGGAAGTGTTTTATGTCACTTTACGTAAGGATAACATATATATTTATTGTGAATATTCCATTCATACAATTACTGAGTTCAGGTAACGAAAACTTACTGACATTTCTAAGGAGAGTGAAATGCGACATGAATATATTTAATGTTTAATACCGACTTGTTTCACAGTGTTTTTATTTATGAATTATTGCTTGGAAATGTTTGGGCCTTACTTCTTGGCCATTTTCACGGAGCTCGTAGTTTTTTCCGATGTGCGCAGCTTGTGTGTTGCAGCTTGTGTTTGTGCAGCTTGTGTGTGTGTGTGTGTGTGTGTGTGTGCGTATGCAGCTTATGTGTGTGCAGCTTGTGTTTGTGCAGCTTGTGTGTGTGTGTGTGTGTGTGTGTGTGTGTGCAGCTTGTGTGTGTTCGCAGCTTGTATGTGTATGTGTGTGTGTGTGCAGCTTGTGCGTGTGTGTGCAGCTTGTGTGTGTGTGTGCAGCTTGTGTGTGTGTGTGTGTGTGCAGCTTGTTGTGTGTGCAGCTTGCGTGTGTGTGCAGGTGTGTGCGTGTGTGTGTGTGTGTGTGCAGTTTCTTGTGTGTGCAGCTTGTGTTTGTGCAGCTTGTGTCAACCTTCATAAATCTGCACACATGGGAAATATCATGAGCTTCCTGAAGATGACCAAGAGCGGAGGCCGAAGCATGTTGCAGCAATAATTAATCATTGAAAACATTTGTGCATAAACATTGCGTTAGTATGAAGTCTCATATATGTAACATAGTTGCAGGGAAAATGTATAATATTAAATTTGCAACATCAATATATTAAAAGTACTACGATTCTTTGTACCACCTTCAAAATAAATTAAAACGCAAATACTGAAATGGAATGTTTGATGTCAGAATAAAGTTATCCCTACAGAGGCCATGATGCAGTATGAGAGAAGTGGAGACATACTTCCTCTCAGTCTTAACTTCGGCACTAGATAGAGGTGAGTGGCCAGCCTCAACCCCTGGCCTCTCTCCTCCCAGAGGAAGAGATACTGGTGTTTATTGAAAGAGGTTGGGTGGGCCCCAGAACCACCGGGACGTTTTGAAAAAGGGACGGTTCTTTTGCTGCTGCCAGGATGGAAGCGTCATGTCAATGTATTCAAATAGAGTGTGACGTCATACTCAAAATAATTGGTTCATATAAAAATATTACATGATTAACTATCTTTATTACTAGCCATGGTTTTATGATATTCTGCACACATAAACCACATTACTACCAAGCTGCAAAATCATAAACCGAACACGTCTCCTAACGTAATTTTATACTGTTTCGGCACGGTAACTTCGTCACAAAACTTCGTATAACCTATGTGCTTTACAAGTACGACTTATAGCTATCCACACAAGGCTCCATTGCACAGCAGTCTGTATATAACGGCTAACATTAATTGAATCAAGTTTTCCTAATTTATTGATAATATTAGAGCGTTACTAGGTCAGTAAAAGCTAAAGATGAAGTTCTACCTGTGCTTAATTAAGCACAAAACTACGACCGTACATAGTGGAGTGGGGATATCTCTACGCTTTCTTGTCCACGACGCTAGATAGAGGTAAATGCTCAGCGTCACGCCACTGCCACATTATCCTTATGTTTCCCAGTATCCACTAAACTGGAAGCTGGGTGGGTCTCGGAGCCTCTCTGGACGTTCTGGAAGAGGAATCTCTTGTTCCTGCCCGGAATATAAGTCCGATCCCCTGTCGTCACATCGGTGGCTTTTTCGTTACAGTGACTGGCTGCCTGTCCCTACTCCAACAGTAAATAAGTTTGTTCCATAGAGCTGTGTACATTTAACCTTCCCTTGTCCCCTCTCCTATAAGCCTATTCATAATTTTCGTGGCCTGTACTAATCCTGTTTGTATAAGTACAGGCAAAGTAGTTTGCTGTACAACAATTCTGACACATTGCCTAATATTTCATTACTTAGCTGCACAAGTAGATTGCACTTGCAAGTAGCCAAAATGAACTGCTGCGTAAATATGTACTCGCGAAAAATTTTTATCCGTAAAATTAACTACGGGAATCAGTGAAGAGAAGAGAATCTGACGCGCTGTGAAAGGGCTACAAAGTTAAAGATGTTTTTATTCGGTTTACAATGTGACAGGGGACGGTACATGTTTCTGATTTAGATGTACTACCAACAATGAAAAAGAATTCCCTAAAGGCTACAAACACTACAGTTTCTCTGACAAAACCAAACTCAGACCCTCAGCTGCATAAAAGCATAAACAGCTGTAACATGAGTAAGTTTATTCATATATGCACGTATATATATATATATATATATATAAATTTTTTTTTCTAAAATACAATTTCGCAGACTGCTGGGTGACGGCCGTGTATGGAACACGATGAACGCGGGATGTGAAGCGTTAATCAAAGTCCATCCACCCGCCCCCAAAAACCCCCTCCCCCCTACAGACACACCCCTATTTTCTTTTCTGATTTTTACAATTCGACGCCAGACCGACATTAT
>Ga0123354_10018424_pt1 | contig 10948 bp, 8 predicted proteins | sample TergutLab28metaG_2_FD_97872 | JGI IMG/M metagenome (GOLD analysis project Ga0123354, IMG submission 97872) | Labiotermes labralis P4 segment gut microbial communities from Petit-Saut dam, French Guiana - Lab288 P4 | ecosystem: Host-associated > Arthropoda: Insects > Digestive system > Gut ... | reverse complement strand
TTTTTGATTTTGTTTGTGGGTTTTTGGGTGGATTATGTTAAAAAAATATTTTTTTATGTGGATGTATTGTGAATTAATATTTTTTAAAGAGGGGGGGGGGGGGGGGGGGGGGGGGGGGGGGGGAGTGGTGCGTCTGCCCCTAGCAGCAGAGCCGAAGGGGCAGTAAACTGGGCGACAAAATGTACTGTAAATTAAGTTTTGATTTCTGTGCGCTCAATAAATTTTAAATTACTGAGCAGAATGTAAGGAAATTCAGTAAATAATTGTGAATTTTTTAAAGTTCATAATGTCTCTTAGGGGTAGCCATTGTGATAACTCGCCACGGGCTTCAGACAACCTAGCTATTCCCCTTTTGTATGAGTAGACAGTTTTAGCTGTTCTTGAAAGACGCTATTAATATAATAGGCGTTCGAAAACTCAGAGTAGTTCGTTATGTGTGATGTCTTTCAGCCGTTACCTATCAACTACTGGTGCTTATCAATAAAATATTTTGCCATAAATTGCCTGATTTTTTTTTATGGCGCTTGTAAATTTATGTGTTAATATAAAGTAATGACGTTACGTACACATAAGAGGCCTGGTATTTAGACGCCGTTGTTTGGTCGTTCTTTGCTAGGCAGATTCGTTACGAGGCTGACTTGCCTCTGGGAGATACCCAGTTCGAATCTCGGTCGCGGAATCGACTCTCCTGACCGAGATTGTCTTAGTTCTCCTCAGTTGGAAGCTGCATAAAGAAACGAACACAGTCGGATACAGCGTGCAAATTTTTCTTATTCCTTTCAGTGTGCTGAACCGCAGCCCTGAACACCTGATCAAGGAGATCATTCTTGTGGATGACTTCAGTGAACATCGTAAGTGTGCACGAACCCCAGGCGTTGTTGTCACTTAGAATTCTGTATTCAGAGATCGAAATGGTTTGAAGTTCTCCTGGTTTGCTTTGTAACGCTTGTTAAAATGCACTAAAATTCTCGTTTTACTGAATTAATTAATGCATTCTTGCATGAACTTATCTATAGTTTGGGAGAAACTGAATTTGAAAGTATTTCTTAATGCAAGAGTCATATGCTGTTATCACTAACAGATAGTTTCGCGTTTTGCAGCATCGGATGGTCAGGAGTTGGCTAAGATACAGAAGGTGAGGGTCATACGGAACAGCAAGAGAGAAGGTGAGTGGCTGTGTGTTTAATGTTTGATTGTAAGAGACATGAATAAACACAAAGCAGAAGTATTTTATTCCAAGATGAATCAGAGTCTCTCACAGAACACTAAAAAGATATGTTGTAACTCATTTGGGCCATTAAGTAAAGTCAACCTTAAAATTAACTAAGCAAAATCAAGGTTTCAATGATGAGATGAACTTTGCTGTAGGTATACTGTACTGACATAAAATGAAATTCTTCCAATAATGTGGATGATGTTACTACTGACTGCAGATGAACCTAAGTCTGATAAATAATGCTTAATTTGTCTAAGTGCAACAAAACTTGCAGCTGCCAAAGAATACATGTAGAGTTGGGACAGAATGGAAAAGCTTGGGACAGACTACTTTGTGTTGTTATTTAACATAACATTTTGAAACTTTCCCCTATGTGCTAACAGTATGTCTATGAGATGTTGCAAGTCATAGTGTTACAAACGGAGCAGAGAGCAGTGACAAAGCACAGTTATGTAACATCAATCATTCTCCTGAAAATGCGGTGCTTACCGGAAAGCACCCTACAGCATATCGGTAACAGTAACAATGATAATGTTGCAGAGACTATTAAATGCTGCTAAGGAAGTGTGTCTAAATGTAAATGCAGACACAATCAAGTATATGTTGTCACCAGAATGTAAGACATAGTTAGGATAAACATGGACAATAAACTGTTCAAAACTGTAGCAGAGTTCAGTAATGGGGAATAACTAACTATTAAAAAAAAAGAAAGAAAGAAAGAAAAAAGAAGAAAAAGAAAGAAATACATTCATACAGGAGTCAAAAGCTAATTTAATTACTTTAATGCTTGGCCAGCATTTCCTATCAAGAACTTAAAATTAACATGCATAAAACTGCAATTAAACCTTTTATTTTATATGAGTGTGCAACTTGTTCTGTTACCTTAACGGAAGAAGATAGATTGATGGAGTTCAGAGCAGAATACTGAAAAGAGAGTATTTTGATATAATATGAAGGAAATAACATGAGAGTTTGAAAAATTTAACAATGAAAAGCTTCAGTATTTGTACTATTTATCATCAAATATCAATAGAATGTTCAAAGCAAGGATGATGAATTTGGAAGAACATGGAGGGGCTGAGAAATGCATGCATAATTTTAGTCATAAAACCTGAAAGAAGAGACTACATTAGAGGTGTAGGTGTAGATGCAAATGTAATATTTAACTGGACATAATGGAAATGGGATGTGAATGTGTGAACTAGATTGAAGTGGCTTGGAATAACTTACTCTTGTGAACACAATAATAGAACTTGAAACTTCATAAATGACACCAAACTTCATGATCAGCTAAGCTGTTACCAATTCAGTTATTTTTACTGGTTTAGATGGAACTGAGCATTTCTTTACCCTAACATTGTATATGTAAATGATAATAAACATAAATGTTCAGTTATGGTGACCTTAATTAAGAAGGTGACCTGTATAGGATAAAAATCCACTAAAGAATTCTATGATAATAGAAGTATTCTCCCTCAGTCTAATGGACCTTCCAGGAGTGCCCATCCATCTCCATTTTGGTCTAACATGAATAATCCGTGAAACACACATACATACATACATACATACATACATGCACTTACATGTGTGCGCACACAAATGCTAAGTAATATATAGAACTTAATGGAACTTCATAAATCAGCGACTAAACCCCTTGCAGTTTTTTTTTATTCCAGTATGTTCCAACTTCCTTGCATTAATCAGATACATAATATATAAATAACCAATAAAATACACTTCAATGTTGATGATGTATTTTATTCGCATTGTCCTCACCAATATGTTTCGGTCGGGTACTGTGACCCATGCAATATGTCAAAGAGGTATTTACTTATGAGCTGTCACTGTTTCCTCTTGATTGTATGTTGGGTGCAGGCCTTATGCGGTCCAGGGTGAGAGGGGCAGATGCAGCAACAGCCCCTGTACTTACTTTCCTGGACAGCCACTGTGAGTGTAACGTTGGTTGGCTGGAGCCACTGCTGGAACGTGTAGCAGAGGTACAGGATCAATGAGTATTGACTGATGTCTTTGTTACAGGACTTAGCTGACTCATTACTGCATTGTAGTACCAGATCTTCCCTTTTTTAGTCTTCAGTAGCATGTATCTTTGGGTTGATATTTTGTAAATTTTGGAACAATTGTGTCAGAGCTCATTATTCTAATATGTCTATGGAATTTTCCTCTCCAGTACCAGATAAAATCATTTACAGTTTAACTATATAATTCCTCATCTCTTTTAGTACATTACAAATTGCAGTTTCTAAGTAGTTAACATAAATTAATATTCCCATATTAATTTTGCTTACCAAATACTGTTACATTTCCTGGCTCTGTGAGTCAAGTAACAAATTTGGTAGTCTTCTGAATTAAACAGAAAATATCAGTTGGAAACATTTACATGGAGAAATTTTATGAATAAATTTAAAGTGGCGAGACTGTGTTGCACAAACGTCAGTGCCTCCATTGTCTTACATTCTGTGTGCCTGTCCAGGATAAGACACGCGTTGTCTCTCCAGTCATTGATGTGATAAGCATGGATACATTTGAGTACATTGGAGCATCAGCAGACTTGAGAGGTGGTTTTGATTGGAACCTAGTTTTTAAATGGGAGTATCTGAGTGGAGAGGAGAGAGCACAACGTAAGAAAGATCCAACAGCAGCCATCAGGTACGTTCCCATTGGAAAGTTACACTGTTCAAATCAACATTTTGACTCTAGTGACAACAGCCATTTATTTTCAATTAAATACTAACTCCTTGAGAAGATTCCATGTAAACCATGCCATGTGGCATGATCTGAAGGTAATTCATGTTTTTACAATCAATTTCTGCAACAAAAAAAAAATAATGCCCATATTTGGTGTCCAGGCATGTACTGGATCAGAGATGTTTCCCATTTAAGGATAAAATTTTAAATTCTGATTTGTTTAGTCTGTTAACAGTTGCAAATAACCAGTAGAGTTCAGGTGATTAAAAACCCATTAACCATTCTGTCACCCTACAGTTTCCTGATCTGGTTATCTTTTTTTATCAGGACACCAATGATAGCAGGGGGTCTGTTCGTGATTGACAAATTGTACTTTGAGAAGCTCGGGAAATATGACATGATGATGGATGTGTGGGGAGGTGAAAATCTTGGTGAGTTTCATTACATGAAGTACTGGTATATGTTTCTTAATTTGTAATTGTGCTTTTCCAGCTGCATAGGTTACGTTCTGTTGAATGGTAGTTCGATTGTGAGTGGTGAATTGGGAAGGATGTGACATGCTGTTTCTTACATATCTTTCAATTCCCAGTGACAGACATAAAGTTTTCAAGAATAAATATGTTATGGACAAACATATGGATTGGTTGATTGACTGTTTTTATTCCTTCTTTTCCCTGGGCTTGAAATGAAATAATAAATAAGAATTAGGATATAAGCATGAGTAACTATGACACTTTTATAACATTATTATTATCATCACTATCATCGTCATCATGTGGTGGATGTTGTGGTTGTGGTCATCATTGTCATTGGCATTTTCTTTTGTTACGTGTGTTTTTGTTATAATTGTTTTTGTTGTTTTTATTGTTTTTGTCATGGTTTACTTCAGTTCCTCATTATTAGTGTGCTAATATAGTGGCCAAAAGGCATCACTGCCATCACAGTCACCACCATCACCATGATGATGATGATGATCATCATCATCATCATCATCATTCACATAACAATACTCATTCAAAATTTATGGAACTAACAGAATATTGCAACAGTAGTTCCAATGAACTGCTAGCTTTAATATTTGATTTCACATATTAGTTTTCTGGAAAACTTAAAGCTAGTGTATTCACCACTTCTAATAATTATTTTACAGGCTTGAATGTGCAGATTTTGCCTTTCCTCTTTATTATGGAATGGTGTATGAATATTTTTTTAAACTGTCTATATTGCTCTTCATGTATATGCATGTGAAAGAAATGACTTCTTATTCTTTCAAGTGAGGAATGTATAATTATTATTGTATCTTTTTTAATTCTTATCATGCACCTTATGTGCATTTAAGGCTGAAGTTCTATCACTTGAGTCCTTGAAAATGTTGCCACTTGAATATAACCCCACAGCTTATTAATAGGGACAGATTATATGAACATGAAATAAATGATACTACCCACAGAAACCTGGGTGAAAGAAGGCATGTGAACGGCTTTTCAGTTGAGTGCACTGAATGAAAGGGCAATATTTTGAACTGCTTACTTTAGAGATCTCGTTCCGGGTGTGGCAATGTGGTGGCAGTCTGGAGATCATCCCCTGTAGTCGTGTGGGGCACGTGTTCAGAAAACGACATCCATACACATTCCCTGGAGGAAGTGGCAATGTTTTTGCCCGCAATACACGCCGGGCTGCTGAGGTTTGGATGGATGAGTACAAGGAATTTTACTATGCAGCTGTGCCCCTAGCAAAACACATCCCATTTGGCAAGTGAGTGGTCAGAACTGGTAGTTTCTGAAGCAAGTGAATGGCCTTGCTACTGCTTGTATTGTTTACTTTTGTGTATGTTAAAATTAAATTCCAAGAGTGGCCATTGTTAGCAGTGATCAGTCATTTTGATAGTAGGCACAATCAGCCCATCACTTTTAAAAGTTAAGGTGAATGTTAACACTTTAGTGAGGCCAGTCATAACAATAAGGATGATAATAATAATGATGGTAATACACAAAACCACTCTCTTTCATAGGTTCATGAGTGAATGGAATGTTGCAGCAGTGGCTGAAATTAGAATACAATTCCACATGTAGCAGGGTCATTTGGCTTGCTTCATTTAGTGAAATTGTATTCTTGTATAATTTTTTATTCTCTACATTTATGGCAACTCCTTTAAATGCTTGCTTTTGTTTATTAAAGCTGTTTATAATTTAAATGCATTACCTTTAGTACAAAATTTGTGGTTTGTCAAATCTGGTTTCTAAAGGCATAAATTATACAACACAATAGATGTTCACATTTTTTTTCAGAAGTGTGTACAAAATAAGCTTGGTTTGGCTAGATCAGGCATGCTAATAATAAGAATGACAGAATTTGTAAGCACTTATTTTTCCTATCATCTGTTATCATCTCATTTTATAATCCAAACATTCAGCATTATTAACACAAAATTGCACTACAGACTTCAGATCTCTAGGTACTTCTACCTCCCTTGCCATGTTGGAAAATAGCACAGAAATAAATTGTTGTAACAGTGAATGATTGTTTACACACCTGTAACCAAGAGCAATGTGTAATGTTTGCAAAGTTTATTTACTTCTACGTTTAACATTTGAAAATTTAAAACAATATATCCTGTTATATGTTTTGTATTATAATGAATGTGCTGAAAGAGGTGAGAATGTTTGGGTGAGCTATTGTTGCAGAGTAAAGTTATCCGTGTTCATGTCATGAAGGAGAGGGGGGGAGTGGACTTATAGTTCCACTCATTCTTACCCATGGCAGTAAATGGGGTGAGTGGTCATTTCCATGCACCCACTGTTTTATCCCTGGGGAAACAGACTCCTGTGCCCATTGAATGGCAGGGTAGGTATACCACGGAGCTGCTCTTGACACTTTGGAGAATAGATAAATCACTTGCCTCTCCCAGGAATTAAACAGTCCATCAGATGTTCAACCGTTGGCCTAATCACTCTACTGGCTATGCCGTCGTGATTCCACTCTATGAAGTATACTTAATAGTATAATTATTTACAGATATGCTGCCACAACACCTCATTTGCAAATACCAATTGAACTGTGAATACTATAATATAACTTTAGCAAGAAACTAAGCTCCTTGATGATGATCTGACAAGATCAAAACATGTTGGAGTGTTTTAAAGTGTTTTAAGAGTGTTTTATGTGAAATTATATGTGCATTCGTTGGTTGATAAATGTTAGTGTTTTGTTTTGTGTGTGTGTGTGTGGTTTATATATATATGCCACTTAATATTGATCTTTTGACTTTCAGGCTAGTTTTCTTTGTATTCACTTTGGGTGTCTATGTATCTGAAGACTAAGGAATTAAATTGTGAAAATACAGTCTGTCAACAGTGAGTGATTTCTGCACCATCTTATTGTTGTTTACAGGCTTCTAAATTTGTAAGTTTAAATGTTTATGTTGACATTGAAATACTACACTGGTCCTACTTTGTTGAGACATCCAAATTTTTATGTTCATACATTACCCACATATAAAGTGTTCATGTGAGAGACACAAATGTCTGAAGCCACACACATTGCTGTTTTGTGAGATACCATTTTAGTTGTGTGCCATGTCTATGTCCAAACCAGAGAGTTTAAAGAAATGTGTTTTAAAATGTTTAATATATTTACTTACTTAACCATTGAGTGTAGATTTGCATTGACTTTCTGTTTTGAGTTTTGGTTATGTGGTTAGAAAATGGTTATAGAGCAGAGGTTGCAGTGTGTCATTTCTTCATGCTCTCAAGTGATGTGTGCTTACAGTATTGATGATCGACTTGCACTGAAGGAACGTCTGCACTGCAAATCATTCAGATGGTACCTAGACAATGTATATCCACAACTGAAGCAACTCAAGATGTCTGCCTCAGATGTGACAACAAGCATGATGCAGCAGGGAAACATGTGTCTTGATACATTGGGACATCTGGTGGACAATACACTGGGCATTTTTCTATGCCACAACAGTGGTGGAAACCAGGTGAGTATTTTGCTTCTGGCATGGACATGTTACAGTCTCAAGTTATTGTCATGAAAAGATGTTGTGTAGTGTACTTAGATGGGTATTTTACAACACTACATAATTTACTGAGATTAAGTTAGTTATGGTAGGATCATTGGGATGCACGAATAGTGAGAGAAGCGTTTATGGCTTGGTTTAAGGTACTCTTTTGGAATTTGCTTGTTGGGGATGAAGAACTCCACAAAAATACTTCCAGATAAAAAGTACATGGCATATACTTAACAGGATACTTCTGAATTTGAATCAAATCTAATACTGCTGGATGAAAGGAATTTCAGTAAGATGTGTGAAAATTATAGTCTCATTCGTATGTTTCAGGAATGGTGGTTTACAAAAGACAACCGCATCAAACACCATGATGTGTGCCTCTCATTATCAGAGCAACAGATTGGAGCACCACTGTTGATGAGATTCTGTGATAGTTCTGAAAACCAGGTATTTACTGCTTCATTAATCAATATCTTTCTGCATGACATTTACATGAAAATAAAGAAGTGTATTTTTTTCTGCATATGCTCTTCAGTTGATACAGATGGTTTAGTTTTAAAACATCTGGCATACTAAACTGACTGAACATGCTGGATCTCAAAAGCCAATTCTTATAATAAAAACCAACTAGATGCACCAATTTCTCAAATTTATTTTTGGAATAAAACTCTACATGTTTTGGAACTCAGGTCCGTCTTGATCCTGCTCACAAGCTGTCAGCAAACCTGTATGACATATACCATTGCTGTGTGTACAGTGAAAACCTCCTGATGATGGACAGAGGAACTGTCTGAAACATGTAGAGTTTTATTCCAAAAATAAATTTGAGAAATTAGTGTATCTAGTTGGTTTTTATTATAAGAATTTATCATGATGCAGGTTCACCTGAACGTCAAAAACTCAAACACCGAGTTTTATAAGATGTTACTTCACCACCTGAGTGAGTTCTTAAAATTTGGAAAAGTTTAGTTATAATTATAAATTCATTTGTTAGTATGATACATGTAATTTTCATATATTTTAAACCACAAGCAGTTATCACAGTACCAAATCATTGTCTCATGTTCTCAAGAATGGTTTATTGGAACCAGCGATATTGTCACATTTGTTTTGCACCCTCACATCATTTTATATTAAGCTATATTAGTGTTTCAGTACACTTGTGTACTTTTTCTTGTGTCTGATTTCAATATCAGTTTCCTGCCTGTTGTTATTTCTCAATCCCAGGAAGTGTAGTACATAAATTGTGTTAGTCGTAGTTGCACCGCTTGTCACGTATTATTAGCGAAGTAATATCACTGAGGTTTCAATTAACTGGACATGTAGGTGTAGGTTATATGAGCAAGAAGAATTTTGTTGGAGAAAGTTTTTGGGAAGTGATCATTATTAAGACAGAAGGTTATGTGGGAATAACATTAAATTAGATGTTAGAGAAATAGAAACTGCTTCGATATATAAACTTTTCGCATGTTAATCTTCACAGTGTGGTGGGGTAATTAAGCTTAGGATTACAGGTGTTGAGGATTTGAACTGGAGTTATGCTTAGTTGCAGGTATTAATGGTGTTTCTGTTACTAGTGAGACAGTCGAGTGTTTGGTAATTTTTGCTTTGACTGTATCTGCTTGCAGAAATGGCACCAAGTTGAGAAGGGTGGCTTGGTGAAGCACAGTCGACTAAGTTTGTGTATTGACTCCAAAGACTACAAGACTCGAGGGCTGACAGCTGAGCGGTGTGATTCCAGTTCTCCATCCCAGCACTGGAGTTTTGCAGTGAAGAAATTGTGATGATCTGTCAGCTCACATACTTGTACATAACCTCACATGAACTGGCCAGTCACAAGCCAGCCTTGCATTTATTGTGGCATCCAGTGATGTTTTCCCATAACAGAAATGAGATATTACTCAGGTTTGATAGTAGACATCATCACGGACGTTAGCCGTGTGTTGAACATCACTTGCATTGTGGGCCACTAAAGATGAACCTGAAGCTCGGAAACCCAGTCTGGGTTTCGTGATGGGTATAGGCTGTGAGAAACCAATGAGTCATTTAGTCACTTTCCACACACAGAGTGGGTGCTGGACAGTCATACCAGTATTTACAGCATTTGTTGTTGTTGGGAGGTTAATGCAGACAGATAGTGAAGAGATAACACAGCAAGGCAATGTCAAATGACAGCTGACTGGGAACTTAGGTAGACTGTTCACATAATTTAAAATGTAAAGATTTTGCTAAGCATTTCTAATAGTGTTTGAACCAGAGATAACAGTTCTGCTACTTTTGAAACATGTCAGATATGGGAAGGTATCATTACTTATTTCTTACAGGATTTATCAGTATTGCAAAATTTTTAATGTTGAGTTTCTACATCATCTCTGTTTTACAGTATATTGAAATCAAATTTTAAAAGATAATAACAAATGATGAGTACAAGAGAAATGGTGTGAAGCCATTTATCAGACCTCACTGTTTGCTAAGGCAGATATTGTGACAAGGAAACACTAAAGCAGAACAAGCTTCACTCTGTACTTTTGCTTCTCAGGGCAATGTTCTTCTGTTTATTTCTTCTTATTTTCTTTCCTTTTCTCCCAACTGTCTGTTGGAATCTTATGAAATTTAACTATACAAGGACTTGGGCTTGCCACTACCTTGAACTTTGAAATCAGTCTCAACTCACTAGATAAAAAATGGTTCCATAATTTATAGTTATTAATTTTTCTGTCCTGAAAAACTGCTTTGGAGAAGATGATGGTCAGTGGGCTGCCACTGTAGACAGGGTCTCAAAAGTGCTGATTTTGTTATGTTAACTGGTCCATGTTTGGCTTTTATTTATATTGAATGACTGCTTTAATATCACCTTAGTTCCATTTTTTATTCATCAGTGCATGTTGACTTTTCTGTTGTCATCGTCCTTCACCTTGCTGGCCCAAACTACAAGCTTCTGGTGGCCTTCTTTGCCACATGTCATCCTGACATGATTGTCAGCCCTCTTGTAATAATAATAATAATAATAA
>Ga0123354_10018423_pt1 | contig 10948 bp, 5 predicted proteins | sample TergutLab28metaG_2_FD_97872 | JGI IMG/M metagenome (GOLD analysis project Ga0123354, IMG submission 97872) | Labiotermes labralis P4 segment gut microbial communities from Petit-Saut dam, French Guiana - Lab288 P4 | ecosystem: Host-associated > Arthropoda: Insects > Digestive system > Gut ... | reverse complement strand
GGTAATTCAACAGAATAGTCGTAAGCTCCTGATGATGGATATATTAATGTCCGAAACATGTTGAGCGCATAAGAAGTGAAATAAAACAGCAAGTGACATCAAGTTGGTCTTTTTGTTTTCAACTATTACAATGACGCAAGGTCCAATAAATATAAGATTTACAAATTTTTTTTGTACGTAAATTTTTTCGTACATGACATCGAAGTTTCGAACCTTCGCCATATTTGTCATTGCTGCTATAAAACATACTCGATTCCCAAAGTCAAATTCCAAATGGCTAGCTCTAACGGATCTTTAAGTTACCGTCATCGACTCGATGAAGAAATACATAAATAAATATATATATATACTTATATATATATATATAAAATGCAGCCGACATTTTGTTTTTTATTCTACAAGAAGAAATAAAATTGACTCGTTTCTCGAAATTTCATTATTATACGTCACTTCAGGACAACAGATAAAAAGTTGGGGTTCCAATTCAACAGTTCGTATGACGTCGGGGCGTGTCATAACGGCGTAGCGTCCATGCGAAGCTCGTGAAAATCAGCCATGTTTGTTCAAGCAGACAAAAAATCATCAGCACAGTAAAAATCGTACAATATTATAAAGGGCTGCAGTCACGTTGTCACGTGAGGTACGCGTAAGAGAACACTACAAAGGGGAAGGCTACTGAACGAAACGACCTTCACAGGGTACAGGCGGAAAATTACGGCTGTAGGAGTAGTTTACATACAACAGGTTACTTATTTATAATCTCAACTGTAGCCAGACCTCTCACGCCAAGTCACAACACTACATGCGTTACGGTCACGGACGGACAATTTGCTATTCGCGTGACTGCCGTCTTCGGACATGTACAAGTGTCTAAAAAAAAAGCCCCATGAATAGCACGCATATTCTTAAATCTAGGCCGTATCACGATGCACAGTACTACACATCCATTGGTCGTGTACAGGCCGTATTTGTACTTGACGAAAACTGAATGGCAAATTCCGTTTGGTGTTGAATTGGGAGTTCTCGGTCAATAATAGGCCCACCCACAGGTAGGTATACATGTGTCGATCCCAGTGGATATGCTGTCTACGGAGTAGGCATGCAGTCGTTTCATTGCTATGACTGCGGGGTTGAATTCAGCTGAGGGCATGCGTGTTCGTCTCTTGTGGTTGATGTGTGGGTAGTGGCCTCTGCGACGAGCTGATCACTCGTTCAGAGGAGTTCTACTGTGTATGTGTGTGTGTGATCTAGAAACCTCAAAACGAGGCGGCTTAGGCCTCAGTAGGGTTATTGCGCCAGACAGAAAAAAAGTGTACACACAGGCAGCTGCGTCATTCATCACAAGACTCCCTGATACAAAGGTGAAGACTGTCTCCGAACCGCTCGCTGGATGATAATAAGGCCACTAGCCGCGAACACTGTTTCCTTACATTCAGTCTCCGTTCAAACTTCAAAGCTTAACTTCTAGTATGCTATAAGGTTACTGACAGCCCTCCCCCGCCCTCCCTTCCTCCCTATCACTATCTTTCCCTTCCTTCTTCCTTTCCTTTATCTTTCAGTCCCTTGTCTTGTTCTTTCATTGTTATTTGTTTCCTCCTTACTGCTTTCGTACCCTCTATTCCGGGGTTCTACAAAGTTTTAGAAAATCCTGCAGCCACCTCAAAAGTGTAGACACCACAAAAATGACACGAATATTAGGCGCCATCGTATACAATTTAGTCGCCCGGTATTTATGCACCCCATACTCTTTTCTATTAGCGCATTGAGTTACACAATTCTCTCCTATTCCGCCTTAAGAAGTTCCCGTGCATGACAGGTAGCTTCTCAGCATTTTCTCACGTCCCTAACAAAAACGTTTACGTCAACCGTAGGTAGGCCTAACATTGTATACAGATTTTACTGAATTTCCGTATGCAGAGAAAATGTAAAGTATTACCCGCTTGACGGCATTACATGCAGGTCGCAGAAAGACGTGACAGGGCCCACAGAGATTTCCTCATCTCTTGACTACTGTCGTCTCCACCCACCCCCAGATCCCTTTGGTCAACATCAACAAGCCCAAAGTGAATATCAGTATCGCAGGTTATCAAGGGGTAATCGCTACTAACATGGCCTAATGACTGGTGGGGACATAAGTAGGCTAGAAGGGAAGGCGTTAACACATGCGGTGGGACTTCTCTACGTAGCCATAGTATACCTGATAGTCGCTACAGGCCACGGTAAAATCGCATGGCGTTGCAGCATCTCCTTTCATGTGGTGACAAACCTATTAGACGCTTCCCTTCAGCTTCTTGTTACGTTACTTCATTTGTTCAATGATCGATGAAATACGAGTATTTTGACTACTGCATTTTTCGTTTCTTTCTAGGATAAAAGTGTGATTCTACTGTTTCCTTGAACGGACGCAACACACAACAAATGAAGTTAGAAAATTTACTTAGCATCACTCAGGTCTTGCGGGTAGTGTAGTCGGTATAGCGACTGTCTACGGGTTGGACGGTCCGGGGATCGAATCCCGGTGGGGGTGAGATTTTCCGCACCTGTCCAGAAGATCCCTGGGACCTACCCAGCTTCCTGTACAATGGGTACCGGGTCTTTCCCGGGGGTAAAGAGCGGACGGGGCGTGACGTTGACCCCTCACCACTTCTGGTGCAGTGGTCAAGAAAGGGTAGAGCTATAACTCTACTTCCCCTATGGGCCGTACGGCCTGTGCAGAGCCTCAGTGCCTGTACAAGGGTGCACTTTACTTATTCAGGTCTTGCAGCATCTTTATTTTTTGGAGGGGGATGCAAATTGAACCCTCAAGCCCTATCCCTTCTTAACGTACAACAATGAACATTAACTTCCTAATATGAGGTCCATTCCTTAAAAACTTCTAACTACTTGCACTGACAGCACAACCATCCCCGACACAGAACACCTGGTAGTACAGCTTGTCGATAATAAGATAGTACGATACTTTTGTAACCCATTTTAACCAGATTAACTTAAATTTTAATTCCGAACGAAGATCGATCTCCAGACCAGAATATGCAATAGCAACAAGTTAGTACTTGTCCATTTATCCTCAAGCTATAAATACCGCCCATAGATGAAAACCACTGCTTGGATTATTACGCTGCTTTGCGTAGCGTGCAGTGGTGCTTGGGCAAGACGTATCGATTTTGACAGCGAATAGGACCTCTTTAGGAAATATAAGACAGGCTATGTATATAGAACTGGGCCAGGTAGCTCAGTTAGTATAGTGACTGACTACGGGCTGGACGGTCCGGGATCGAATCCCGGTGGGGACGAGATTTTCCGCCCGTCCAGACTGGCCCTGGGGCCCACCCAGCCTCCTGTAAAATGGGTACCGGGTCTTTCCAGGGGGTAAAGTGCGATCGGAGCGTGCTGCTGACCACTCACCCCCTTCTAGCGCCGCGGACATGGAAGAGTAGAGCCATAACTCTACCCGCCCTCTGGGTCACACCGGACTTGTAACGGGATCACTTTACCATTATATATATATATATAACTGACGTCGTGGCGCGTTCGAGTAATGTTTATACCTCCTCGGCTATCCTAACAGCCTGATACCATTTCAATCGAAAGGAAAGATTTATGGCGATTTAACGGCGCTGGCAGGCCGGGGCGTGGGGCTGACCCCCCACCCCATCTACTGCCGAGGTCCTAGAAAGAGCGAACTATACCTGTACTCACCCTAAGGGTCTTCGTGGCCTATAAAAAGGGTGAAACTACCTAATGTCGCCGGCAACAACAACACGTACATAGGTCTTCACGTGAAGTGGCTGGTATTCTTGTCCAATTTTAACCAAGTTTGGGATATCTAGACATACTTTCACAGAAGTCTCCACTACCAAATTTCATGGAAATCCTGCCAGTGGGAACCGCACTGCACATGCGAACAGACGGACAGACGTGACGAAACTAATAGGCGTTTTTCGCGACTATGTAAAGGCGCCTAAAGCACTCGTTTTCTTTCCTTTATGTGACACATAATTTTATATTTAAAGAATCTGGACAACAAGTAATGCGCAAATAATACTATGTTCTGGGAACTTGAACCTGTTCCCGAATATGGACGCAGCCGGTTGCTGCGTAAGAGGTGGTAAATTTCTACCGGACCACACGTCACGCGCCGTAAGACAGTGTGTTCATTTCCGATGCCGTCAAAACCTCATATCTCAAAATTAAGGCAGATCCTGTTAGACAAGAGGTTCTCGAGACAGTCAGTACTAAAATTACTGTCTACCGGACATGCCGCAGGCCATAAAATAACAAAATTAGTAAGAACTAAAAACTACGACTTATTTAATTTTCAGAACAAGTGTGACTGCAGCTTTCTTGTTAATTACTGCTGACACAAATAATTCAGCAAGGTTTCCACTCAGTCGGTCAGCAACATTATTTTTTTTTATGGCACCGTGAGCCAAACTGCGCTTTTACACAGCCCCACCATTGGTCGTTATGCTGTCAGACAAATCCCCTACACAACTCTCACCACGTGTTTTGCAACAAACGTCTCCAACATTTTCGTAATTCTACTGCTACTTACAAGAAAGAAACGAACCTACGTCGCCAGACGTCGAACTCGTACAGTTCAAACAACTGTCCGAAGACCCCGGTTCCTCTTACGTCCTTTCGGAATGATGCCGGTACCGTACCTTAAATCAGGGCAAGGCCGCTTCCTCCCGTACCGTTTCAAATTCATTATTCACTTTTCGCTCTACCACTCGACAATGCATATTCACAGCCAATAACAGCGTCGTAAAACAGACGACAAAATATAAATACGCACATAAAAGCCTAAGAACTTAAGTCAGTCACTATTTTGTACCCATGCAGCACGTCTTTCTTACAGTCACGGATAAGTGCGTCAGGTAACAGTGATTGCCGGGAATCAAGCAGCACTCGACAGGTACTTTATGCTTGGATCGGTACAGTAGCCTCAACTTTTGTAAATAACATGTTTTCTGTACCTAGTGACGCCGTTCATTTTACCAAGTTCTTTATCAAGAAATTTCACGGTCATGACGTATATATACAGTGAAAGATGATTTCAGAATATCCCACAAGCGCTGTAATGATTAGGAGTAAACGAACTGAAGCGTTGTAAATCACAACCACAGATGCGAGCTGTCAAAATTTCGCGTTGGAATTTCAAAGAGTTTTACACAGGTAGCGAAATAAATCCGCATGAACCTGCCCTACAGGAAGTCTGACTTTTCACTTCCAGTTCTCGTTTGCTGTCCAGACTGCAGGTGTGACGTAACTTTTCGTTACCTGCAAGTTATTTAAGGCAAGAAGAGGTTTCACTTCCACACTCAACGTCTTGTTGGCTGTAACTGATCTTTGATGTAAGTAGGTGTCTGTTAAGCACATGTTCTAAGCAGTACTTCCATACCCCCCCCGCTTCGCGCCGTGTAGTTTCCGACCTGCTGTAGTCCTGTTTTAAACAGTTTCTCGGCAGAACATGTGGTATCGAGTTAGCAGCCATTAATAACATAAAGTTGAATCCACCAGTCTAAAGGGGCCAGGGAGCCTGTTCGCCCTCCGTAGTGTCTGACGCTTGAGAGAGACCGCTAGCCATTCCACTGACAGGGATTATATAATCGATTTGAAATTTTCGTATTTGCGCATGAGCAGTTATTTCAATCCATTGTTAACTTCATTCTGTTTTCTGCAACTTCCAGAACAGCACAATAGGAAGACTGAAGTGTGTATCTGCGTCCGCGTATCCATGGCAACGAAGGAACTGGATCATTTAAGCATTAAGAAATTCACACGAAATTGCCACAAAAATGGAACCCATCATTTCAGCATTTAGCAACAAAATGTTACCCATAATTTTAAGTATTTCAAAATAAAATCTTACACTATGTGCTACGCAAACGGGGTCCATTATTTCAGCGAAGTGAAGCAAGCCTTACATGACGTAACACACAAATCTGACCCAAACCCAATTCCTCATAAATGTAAGGTGAAGGTCCCCGTAGCATGCCACGCAGGCACAGAAGGGCTGGGAGGGGGGGGGGAGAGTAGTGGCGTAGCTCTACTTATTTACAACTTCGGCAATAGATGGGGGATTGGTGGCCAAAACCACGCCCCGGCCGCTTTACACTCGGAGAAGAGCCCCGGTAGCAATTTTCAAAGGTGGGTCCTGGGGCCGGTCTGGAGGCGTGTGGAGGAGAAAAGATCTCTCGCTCCCACTGGGCTTCGAACCACAAACCATCCAGCCCGTAGCGAGTCGCTATACCTACTACGCTATTCTGCGGCCCGCGAACCAGCCCAACATAACGGGTGTGGCCCTGTACATTAAAAAAGTTTGGAAGCCCATGTCCTAAAGGGAAACGCCATCCCGCACTGGGCATTTAAATTGAACAGTGCTCCGGCTGCAGTAGAAAGCTGGAATTTCAAATGCCATTTAGACCATGGACGCTTCCTTCCACATCTTAATTCCTCGACCACACTATCAATCGACGTCACACAATCCTTGATGCTGGCAGCATTCAAATTACGAAAACAGTGTTATCTTCCGTTCATGTTTGCCGATAAAACGCATTTTTATGTCTAACCATGCCTGACACATAGAACACTCATTCTCTTTCATTTCATTACCCACATTGCATCCGGTTAAGAACGCATATTATGAAGCTCCTAATTATGGAGTTTCTCCAGATTACCGTTTCTTCCTTCTTCCTACGTCTAAACAGTCTCCTCGTCAATTTATTCTTAAATATCCCCCCGACAGTGTTCTTCGTTTAGATTAAGATATGAAAGTTGAAGAATAGAAGACCAACTTGATGTCACTTGCTATTTTATTTCACTTATGTACTCAACATGTTTCGGACATTAATATGTCCATCATCAGGAGCTTGCAACTGTGGTATTGAACTACCACATCGGTCGTTTTGTTCCCCGTTCGTTGTGTGTTGGAGATTTTGTGCGGCTGGGTTTGAGTAGTGTCCATGTTGCAGGCTGCAAGTGTCCATGTTGCAGGCTATCCATCATCAGGAGCCTGCAGACTGCTTGCAGCCTGCAACACGGACACCACTCAAAACCAGCCGCACCAAATCTCCAACACACAACGAACCGAGCACAAAACGACCGATGTGGTAATTCAACAGCAAAGTCGCAAGCTCCTGTTGATGGATATATTAATGTCCGAAACATGTTGAGTACATAAGAAGTGAAATAAAATAGCAAATGACATCAAGTTGGTCTTTTATTCTTCAAATATTACAATGATGCACGGTCCAATAAACATAAGGTATGAAACTTTACACCCACACAAAACAGCAGAATTTAACAGCTGTGTACATTTTTGTGTATTGAAACACATAACAACAAACATAAATTATCAATGTATTACTCACTAAAGTGATGTGCTCACTGTGAATTAGAAATATGTGTTACTGCAACATGAACAGGATGGAAATACACGAAACTATAAGTATGCAAAATAACATCCAGGTCTGCTAACACCGTGGTTTGCGTTCCGAGTTATTCTAATATAAAGCAGCGGGACAGGCGGTGTCGCTTCCATTATGAAAATATTTGTAAAGGATACAAAATTTCTGAACATGTGTTTGACTTTCAAACACAACAAACGTCAGCTCCTCGGTTGACTTAGAGCAGGCGCACACTTTGAAGAAAGTATGGCGATGATTCATTGAGATAATGTTAGTAAACTTCGCATAAACATTCGACGTAACTTATAACTAAGAACCATAGACTTACAACCCAAGAACCGTCTACTGTACACAAGCTCATTTTAAAAATACACAATGTATCTAAAAAGCTTAAAGAAACTTCAGGAGTAAGTTACCCACACCAAAACAAGGGGGAAAAAGTCATACCAATGTAGGTTCACAAACACAGTGCTCGACGGACAGCCCCCAGATTCAACCGACCTCAATTTCTTTAGATTTTTATCCGTGGGGACACTCAAAAACCCAAAAGTATTTATTCAACCGACCTCAATTCTTTAGATTTTTATCCGTGGGGACACTCAAAAACCCAAGAGTATTTATTCAACCGACCTCAATTCTTTAGATTCTTATCCGTGGGGACATTCAAAAACCCAAGAGTATTTATTCAACCGACCTCAATTCTTTAGATTTTTATCCGTGGGGACACTCAAAAACCCAAGAGTATTTAGATCCTGTTAAGAATGAAATAAATTCACTAAGGCATTTCTCATGCCTGTCAAACCATTCTAAATCACCCTGGGAACTCTCAAATAGTGCGTAGCCCATGTTCAGGCGTGTCAATGTGTGCAATGATTTCGGTGGAGGACATTTTGAACCATTGTTACAACATGAACTCAAAAGTTATTAAATCCGGAACGCGTATTATGTCAGTTGTAAGTAAAATATTACACAGTTAAGGTATTTATTGCTTAATGTAACCTTTCGATTGAACTCGAAAGCCACTTTTTTCCAGACATACGTTTATACGAAATTTTTCCTTTTGTGTTGAAGTTTGTCAAAGCATTTCAGTACAACCTGTACACCTGTATATAACGAATAGCAGATAGAATACAACAAAGAGAGAGAAAAAACCCTGTTCAATTATATGACGTAAACCAGACGTGGGGAAACCATTCCGTAATTGCGCTGGGATGTGTTAACTTTCACTCATTCGATACTGTGTGATGTGTTAATTATACATTACTGATTCAAATTTACCATTACGCACATAACTAAGAACAACAACTGCCGTCTGACGGCCTTGGTAAACAATAGATTCTAACTGGTACATTCTCTACAACAAGTCACTGCAGCCTAACCCAGCTCCAGAAGGTTACACAACAAAAGATTATGTCATGTAGTGGCCTACGTGCTTCGTTGTAAATCTTGTACAAGCACAGCTCTTTGTGTGACATAAACGAGTTATCTCGTTAAGAAACGCCGTGCACTTCTGCTCTGAACAATACGAGACTGGTAATCGAAAAAAAAAAATCAGGCAATATGCATCTTTTGTCAATGCAATTCAACACTTCGCGGTTTTCCATTAACACAATTCTAAGTCACCATACCAATACAGAAAAACACCAATGAATTCGTTGTTTTAATGAATATCTGTACAAGAAGCCTACATGTGTCAATATCAGGCGCAATAACACAGCATTCTCGCGCCACTGAACTTGTGACGTCACGTGTTCATTCGCGCGAAACACAATCGTATGGCACGTGACCAGAGACAGGAAGAGACAGCTCTCAACCAACACAAAGGAAGTCACAACTAATAAAAACCTCAGGAATTTTCAGATCGTCGCTTGGACTATGATAATAACGGATTGAGTGCTATTCACTCTCTACCTAATGGCGCTGTCAGCAGCTTAGAGTAATCGTCTCCGGAAGTCCGGAAAAGTATTGAATAGTATCTTGAAAGGGATGTGTAAGGAAGCAGCTGGTGACCTAATTTGAGTTACATAATTATCTGACTGTGGCCGTTAACCGCATAAATGCAGTCTTTTACTGTGACAAAATATTATATTTTACCAATCCCTGTCCTGTGGGGACACACAGCACAAACACAAACTTGCCAACGTCCTTTAAAAAAAAACGTGTGACTGGATTGAAACTGTAAAAAAAAAAAAAAAAAGTGTCCAAATTGCAGTAAACATAAATATTTAAAAAAAATTTCAAAATCAAATTCGGAGTATCCCCCCTTCTCTAGAAGACATGTTATTGTAGTGCTTTCCTACCTAAATGATGGCTTGATCTCCATCAGGTTTCCTCGGGGAAAGACACTGGAACTATATGGTAAAATTTCGCTGCCACCAGCCAAATAGATTTGGCAAATCTGATTTCAACAAGGACTCAAGGATTTATAAACAATCGTATGATTCAATCCCAATTTGGATAAAAGTAAAATGTATATTCTATTCTGCAAAACTAAATATTATGTAACAATGATTAACAAAATAATAAGCACAGAACTAAATCAATCAAGCTCTGTCAAAGTGTAATATACATTACTTAAATAATTAACGTGCCCTTTCTGTCTCTATAAATCAAAACGCGTAAATTTGGAATAATATCTAATGTAATTGCCAAACTGCTCAACTCGGTATAAAGTGAATTTAAAATACCAGTCAATATGCCTTACCTTGAATAAACAGTAGACGGTACAGCATCGTAGTATCGTTACAACAGTCTTTGTAATAATTGTATTCAATCACTTAATTCTTCAATTGCAGATACGTGACGGCCGATAACAAATTTGTTAGAGAGTGAGGGCGTTAACTGGGTTGCGCTAAGCTTCATTGAGAGGAGGTGACAAGTCATGCATTCATAAAAGTATAATGCTCTGATCAAGTCACTACCGGGTTCAAGCTGGTTGGTAATGCTGACTTTAGCGGTTGTGACTGAACGATCTCTTCCTGAATTCAAGTATTAAAATTTCAAAGTTTCTATCTAATACAAATACATAGGTAAATTTGACATGCATTACATTATTGAAACGACTTACCTTGGCACTGGAATCCTTGCTTCCCGAAACCCCTGAAATGAGAAAACAAAACATTAATGAACACACAGACACAGCTCCTACATAAGCAAGATTTTACAAAGCTGTCCTTCTAAGGCAATGTCAATGACAATCAGAATTACATAAACATCGTACTCTAAATTGCAGGATTCCATCCCGTTGTGTGTACATGTAATGGAATATTTTATTGGACCGTCGTTACACAACAATATGGTGCAATGTTTTTATTATGCAACTAACAACTGAGCTACATGTTTCGACCCTCCAGGGCCATCATCAGGCTATAAAATAATTACTATATATTTTGGACCGTCGTTACACAACAATTTGGTGCAATGTTTTTATTATGCAACTAACAACTGAGCTACATGTTTCGACCCTCCAGGGCCATCATCAGGCTATAAAATAATTATTTTATATTTTGGACCGTCGTTACACAACAATATGGTGC
>Ga0123354_10018422_pt1 | contig 10948 bp, 13 predicted proteins | sample TergutLab28metaG_2_FD_97872 | JGI IMG/M metagenome (GOLD analysis project Ga0123354, IMG submission 97872) | Labiotermes labralis P4 segment gut microbial communities from Petit-Saut dam, French Guiana - Lab288 P4 | ecosystem: Host-associated > Arthropoda: Insects > Digestive system > Gut ... | reverse complement strand
GGATTAGTTTTTTTTTATTTGTGTTTCCCCCCCGCACACCAAAATTGCTTGTCCCATCACTCCATGTTCGTCGGTGTGCGGCCCCCCTCAAGTTTTTGTTATGTTTTGAGCGGGGGGGGGGGGGGGGGGGGGGCATAGGGCCTTGGGTTGAGATTTAATCTCTGCACGGATAAGATGTATGTTGTGTGTTGCACTCCACAATGTCATGTAAAGAAGATGGCTGTCAGTGCCTTGTAGGAATGCCAGAATGTAATGTGTGTCATGTGTGCAACAAACACTCGTGGTGAACCAGGCAGTTTGGTACGGCAGTTTATTGAAGTAAGTGTTTTGGGTGTCAGCTGCATAGCGTTTAGTGTAGAGAGTTGTAACGAAATTTAGTGTGTTTATTTGTGTCATTGCTAAGATTAGGTTGTGGCAGTCATGGATGGATGAATATATGAATGTATGAGTGTGTAGCATTGGTTAAATGATGATGGTAGAGGAGGACCGAAGTACTGGGAGACAGGTCTGTCACAGTGCCACTTTGTCCACCACAAATCACACATGGATGGATTTGGGATTGAACCCAAGCTTCCGCAGTGCTGGCAACCAACCACCTGAGCCATGGCACGCTGTTGATATTCTGTACTTGGTGGGCCGTCATTAAATGTTGTCAGGTAAATCTTGCTGCAACTCACCTTACTGTAACATTTAACTGCCTTCTCATTCGTTTGGTCCTGTAGCAACCAAGCCTCTTCCTCTGCCTGAATCTTCCCACCCCCCAGCTCCTCATTTTCCTTCCATCAACTTCCTTCCTTCTGTTTGATATCTTTCCTAATATTTTGTTGCCATCTAGGTCATGGTCTTTCTCTTGAACATCTTACTTGTAGTTGCAGAGTGAAAATTTTGGGGTTCATTATTTGTTTTTCTTAATGTGTTTATGCCCTGATTGTTTAGTTCAGTTCTTCATTCATTTATCTTACAAGTTAAGTAAATGACGGCCTGAAAGTTTGTGAACCTGGATGCAGAATTTTTGACCTTCTGTGTTCACCCATTCTAATGCCAATATTTCCACCTTTCAAGGCATGAGACCACATGTTTGGTGAGTTTCCCTCACCTACAGTACTCTTAGTTCAGTCAAGCTCTGTCTTTAATTAGGTGAGGTTTATTGCTTTCATGCTTTATGGAGTGAGACTCTCCTTCAGTTATTTAATGCATTTTTTGCTTTCTTTGAGATTATTTTTATTTTTTATTAGTAATTCTTTATAAGTTCTTGGTACTAAAATGGATTCAAATGTTCATGGGAGTTTTGTCGGTCCCAATTACATCTGTAAATTGAGACTCAGATGTATCTTTAAATTCTGAAATTGTTTTGTACCACATTCAAGCTCTTCTGCTCTTTATTTGTGCATTGTAAATAATCCCATGTCACATAAATACAGATCACATTAAGATTTACAGTTTTATAGACTGTGTCATGGCTCAGGCAGTTAGTCATTAGACTGTCACTGTGGAGGCCTGGGTTTGATCCAGCACCAGGCTGTGTGGCATTAGTGGTGAACAGACTAATTATGGGACACATTTCTCTCCAAGTCCTTTTGTTTCCCTCTGTCTCTATCATTCCACCATTGCTCCATACCCAGTTTCCCACTGTCAGTATCATTCCACCATAATTCCATATCCAGTTTCCCACTGTCAGTATCATTCCATCATTGCTGCATACCCAGTTTCTCTCCGTCAGTATTATTCCACCATTGCTCCATACCCAGTTTCCCTCCATCAGTATCATTCCACCATTGTTTCATACCCAGTTTCCCCCTGTCAGTATCATTCCACCATTGCTCCATACCCAGTTTCCCTCCATCAGTATCATTCCACCATTGCTTCATACCCAGTTTCCCCCTGTCAGTATCATTCCACCAGTGCTCCGTACTCGGTTTCCCCCTGTCATTGTCATTCCAACATTGTTCCTTATTCAGGTTTTCCTTGTCAGTATCATTCCACCATTGCTCTATACTCATGTGAATAGTCTTAGCAATTTACACCAGCATTAAGTAGCAGACTTTATAGTAAAAATATTTAAAAAAAACAGAACAGTTTTAAAATATCTTCTTCTTCCATGAAATATAAAATAATTAGTAGTTAGTACACACAAAATGTTGCTACTCCAAACTGACAGTGGCCTTCACTGTGAGTGCTCACAAATCTTATCACATTGGCCTGTAACAAATTTTCAGGTGCATATAGAGGGAGATTTGTAATGCAGGCACAGACCATCCCCTGCAAGGGGGGTGGAGTCTGTGCCTGTAGGGGGAGTAGCCCCATGCAGCTGGCAACACCTGCAGGCAGGTAGAAGTGTTGCCAGCTGCCAGCCACCTGAAGATTTGTTACAGACCTCTAGCATGATGAAGTCGTCAGGGGAATACCGTGCTGCAGCCTGCAAGTGTTCTTGAAGTGACAAGGCCATCAAATGGTGAGTAGACACTTCAGCATGGGTCAGAACTTTCCTTAGTATGAACACAGTCTTGTCACACAACATGCTTTACTGGGGCCGACTGTTAGGTTAGTTCTGGTTCAAATGATATTTGTTTGCTGGGTGTTTACACTGTGTAGTGTGCCTTGTTCTGACATTTTGGGGGAGTGTACTGCCTTCTTGTGTAGAGTGACTGAATTTGTGCAGGTGGCTGGTGAAGTTATGTGGTGGAAGATGATGATCTGGTTATATAGTAAGGTTTGAGGGAGTTCAGCAGATGAAACCTATGCACAGTGCTCTTCAGAGATCATAATGTCTTCACATATTTCACTGTTTGAGGCTCTGAAAGGGGCACTTTTGGGATTGTTAACTCCCATTGGCCCAGGACAATCCTATCCCCTGTTCCCACTTCTGTAACTGTCATTGGCCAAAATCCCACAAACTTTCTCATATAATTGACACATCTTCTTCCAGCACATCCCTTAAGCATCCACCTCTGCCAGTCCAGTCAATGTCAAGATGTCAGCATCCAAACACAGCTCACTCACTGCATGGTCTAAACACCCAACAGATGATAAGTATTTGAACAACAGCTGCCAAGCAAATGTGAAAACTTACAGTTCCCAGTTGTGGCTGTTGCTCCCACTCAGGTCTCTGAATGCCCTGCTTTTGATCAGGGGATGGTACTCGCTGATGCCAGTGTCTGGCACAAGGGGCCTGCATCATCATGTGGGCTCAGAACCACACATAAGATGCTGGATCCAGTCAGTCCCACACACTGCTTGAGTCCCTGTTGCGCAAGTTAGGAAATGTCTACAGGGTTTGCTGATAAGCTATATTTGTGTCTGCTCATGCTGAGAGTTGTGAGATCTGAGGGTCTCACAGTGCTGACAGTGGCATTGCTGAAGGTGTTGGGCGAGTGGTTCATGACATGTGGAGGGATTGCAGTGCCTTTGTGGTCAGGGTCATACAGTGCAGCGTGTGTGTTCTGTGGGTATCGTGGTGGGTGGCAAGCCTGTAGCAGGAAGTAGTAGGAGGGGCTTTTAGTGTATACTGTTGTTAGATGGTGTATGATGAAGGAGCTGATGATCATTTGGTAACCAACGGGAGTGAAGGGTGTTACGGATCATGTGCAGTTGGAGTTGGGAATGTGAAGTGGTGATAATGAAAGTGATTAAAAGTAAATAAGTTAATGACCCTGAAGCTGAAGGAACTGTGATACTTTGAGATGTTTGGACTGCTTGCCTAGCAGCACAGTGTCACATCCATAAGGCCCAGCTCTTCATATTCATAGTCAGACATGCTTGCATAATGTTTAGATGTCACCTGTATCGCTGGCCTCAGCGTGTACCTCTCAAAGAACACAGTGTGTCGCTGTTACAGAGACCTACAACATAAATGTATGTAGGTCTCTTCATGTTTTTGTTTGATTTTAACCAGAGCTGTCTTTGTTGAACAGATTTGTAGTGAAAATTTCCAGTATAAAGTTCTGTCAAAATCTGTCCAGCAGGAGCCATGTCCTTTTAAGACATTTTGGCAGGGGGTTTCACTGAAATTTGTCAGTACATTGCAGTTTTGGTTAAAAGGTGACAAAAACAAAGGCATTTTAGACATCTTGAATTTGAAGTGCTTAATGTTTATTGGAGAGAAAAATGTTTTGCAGTGCCAGAATTTTTACAGTGTGTGTACATTTCATGACTTGTTCACTTGGATAATTTATGAGTTATTGCATCACATCAAATTTACATGTGTCTGATCCCATATAACACTGGGTTTTTACAGAGCTCTGAGTTTTTTCTTCCATACATTTTGTTTCTGATGATGATGATGATGATGATTAATGATATCTGTAGAAAATGCCGAGAGAAATTAGAAACTATTGAACGTATCACTGGTGTATGATGTCGTGTGCTAGCTCAAGGCAGTTATACCCATTGTCACAGTCAGTAGCCAGCATTATCCTTCAATAATTGGTTAACAGCTGTGGACTTTCAAAGGGACCACCATTTCAATTTTATAAGTATGAGCCACAGTCCATGTTGGGGAACTCCCATTATAAACTCCATAATGACAGGTCTGTGGAAACTAATATAATGTCCATGACAATAGACTGGACATAGACATACTTGACCAAACCATCAAAGAAACGCGTTCAATTGATGTAGCAATTCCTAACAGTCACAACCTTCACAGCACAATCACCGAGAAGTTCCATAAATATACAGACTTGAAAGAATATCTTATAAGAAATTGGAAACTGCAGATGGTCCGTATAATACCACTGGTCCTGTCCAGAGAAGGTATTATTGGATACAAATTACATTGTAGTTTGAAACTGTTTGAGTTTCGTCCTGGTATATATATTCTGTTGCAGAAAGCAGCAGTAATTAGTACATGCCACATATGAGGAAGGTTTGTGGCAGAGCAATTAATATGAAGTGCCTGGTCAGTGAGACCCGTACTGTTATGAGAAAACGTTACTGCTGTGAAGTAAGGAAGGTGGTAGAGATACATTCCACTTCTTTTAAAAAATGTCTGGGTTCTCTGTTCTGTTCACCTGTAACCTCATACTTGGACATGGCCATGCTTACTTTACTTCCCCATTTACATCTAATTTGAAATAAGTGTTTTACAGTTTTTTGTCAGTCACATTTGTACAGGTTAATTCTTTACCATAGTCTGTATCTTTGTTCGTATTTAGCGTTGTTATATAGAAATTATTTTCCCCACTTTTTTTGTTTCTCAGTATTTTTGTAACATGTTTGATGTTACGTAGCATGTTTACATTTGTTTTCATTGATAATTAAGTCTCCTCTGTACAACAGTTTTGGTATGTGTGACAGCAACTATAACATTTGTCTACGTATGGACACAAGCACATATTTTCATACTCTTTACTGCCTATTTGCATGCAGTTTTCCAGTTCTGTATGTTTGGAGCATGGCCCTGCTTTTTGTAGTATTGCAACATCCATGGGACATGAATTGTATGTCCATGGTATTTGCTACTGCTGAACAAACCAAACCAACTCCATGCAGCGGAGTCCTTGACAAGTTGTTTGTTTCTCAGCTAGTCAAGAAATTCCCCACATTTTATTGGACCTTGCATTTCATTATGGAGTTCACAAGAGCCTGCCAGTAGTCCATATTGTGGTCCAGATTAATCCACTATGTGGCCCCTCAGCATATTCCTGTAAGATCCATATTAATATTATCCCTAAATTGGTGCATGTGCATTCAGACCAGTATCACACCAGCAACCTGTTAGCAGGATGTATGACATCCTGTCCATAACAAACTGTACTCTCTTAATGGCTGATAATATTCTCTGAGGTACATAAAATCCTGTCCATAATTAATGATTTTCTTTGCCTTTTCCACATACAGAAGTATAATCCTCTGCTCATTCAGTGCCTTCCTTGTCTCACCTCACCTGTGCCTCACTATATCTAACCTATATTTTTTGATACTTCCCATTCTGTGCATTATAGTCCAATTTCTGTCCTTTTAACCAATAAACATGTATGTGTTGGTTAAAATGACAGAAATCTAACCTATACTTGCAAGCAGTAGGGTTCTCACAGCAGTGATGCTAAGGATTTGAGTCTTCTGTAATGTGATGCTCTGCTGTTTGGTTAGTAGTTACCAATGTAGACTCATCTTCAGGATCACATCACGGAAGACTACAGCTGTTTTCAGTGACACATCCTTGAAGTCTCACATTCCATATCTAATGTTCCTCAAGAGAGCAGAGTTATGCTGGAAACAGAAATATTATTACACTCATGTATAGGAACACAGTGATGATGGTTTGTAATTATGACTTAGAATTCAGTTTATGGTGTGGTAAATGGAGTTGGCAGTAGTGCGGAACATTCATATACGTTGTTATTTGTTGTTACATGTGTTACAGTAATTGTGCCGCCAATTCCACTATATAGACTGCCCATGGCTCAGTCATGGAAGCAAGGGGTACTTTGAAAAGCACATCCCTGTGTGTGATGAGATACCTTCATATAAGTATTGTTCCATCAGAGTTCTCCAAAATTTTTGCTTTTGTAACTTCCAGTTGCTGTGAGGGACATCTGCCATTATAAACAGGCAGGTTGTCCCTCTGCATGCCATGAAGGCATCCCTGCATACAACACACATCACATGGCACATCCTGAGTGCCAAATTCCTGCATGCATCAGCGCATGGCACAACCTGAATGACACGTCCGTGCATGCACGTGGCAAAACTCGGAGTGTCACATGCCTGCATGCTACACACAGCACATGCCAATCTGAGTGGTGCGTTCCTGCATATAACAAATGGCACATGGTACAGCATGAGTGCTACATTTCTACTCACAACAAACAGCACTTGGCACAGTTTGAATTCTGCATTTGCATGTGGCTACACATGACACATGACATGCTACCTTCCTGTATACAGTATATAGCACTTGGTACAGGTGGTGTGCCACATGCTTGCATACAAGTAGCAAATGGCATGATCTGAGCCTCCAGCTCTGCATAGAACAAACAGCACGTGGCACAATCTGGGTGACGCATGCCTGCATACAACAGAGAGCATGTGACACTATCTGACTGCTGTGCTTGTATACTGCAGATGGCATGTGACACAATCTGAGTGCTGTGTGCCTGCATACAAGAGACAGCATGTGACACAATCTGAGTGCTGTGTGCCTGCATACAAGAGACAGCATGTGACACAATCTGAGTGCTATGTGCCTGCATACAAGAGACAGCATGTGACACAATCTGAGTGTCATGTGCCTGTATAAAGAAGACAGCATGTGACACAATCTGAGTGCTGTGTGCCTCCATACCAGAAACAGCATGTGACACACTCTGAGTGCTGTGTGCCTGCATACAAGAGACGGCATATGACACACTCTGAGTGGCGAGTGCCTGCATACAACAGACAGCATGTGACACAATCTCATATCTGCATAAAAGCATGAGACAATTGTGAGGTTTGAGATTGGGGTCTTTTCGACTCTGAGAGCGTGTAGTCTGGTAGATGGGTACAGAAGTTCTGTAGCTGGCACATTCCCTTGAAATGCCAGTAACAGTCTACAAAATTTAGAAGTCTGCAGTCTGAATGTTAACTGTGCATGCCACAGGACGTTGTGATTGGTGTGAGTTGCAATGACACTGTCATCTGTTTGTTTAGGACCTGCTTACCACAGCCTCACCGGTAAGTGGTGGCATGGGCATGGCACTCCTGCAGAAGATGGGTTGGCGGCCTGGAGAGGGTCTAGGGAAGAATAAGGAGGGCACGTTGGAACCACTGCAGCTGGAGATCAAAATGGACAAGAAGGGTGAGAAATTGTGTCGCAACTACCGAGTGGTGTTGTGTTTCCACAGACTGCCTGCTGCTGAGCAGGTAGTCAGCAGTCAGCAACGTCCATATTTATTGAAGTGTTCATACAAATGCATGTGTTAATGAATATATATCACCACTTGACAGTGTGATGGGAGATGACTGTTTTGACAGGCTTGGTGTCACAGGAGGAGCTGGGACGCAGACTGGCGCTACAGGCACCACCAAATCCAACCAAGACGCTTGTTGGTGAGTGTAGATGTTGGTCATACTGGCCCATTGAATGTGGGGTAAGGCCTAATGAACAAGTATGAATAGTGGAAATGTTGAAGACTGAGCAGAAGGTCTATTAAAAAAACTTGAATGTTGAAACTACTGACTCACTGAGTGTGAAGCAAGGACTAATGAACAAGTTTTGTTGCAGGTAAGCATCCTGTTTCACTGCTAGTAGAGTTGTGCTCCAAGCGCCGGTGGGGTGCACCCCAGTTTGAGCTCTGCTTTGAATGTGGCCCTGACCACATGAAGAACTTCCTCTTCAAGGTGACTTTTTTTTTGTACATATGCTGTTTGAGAGTTTAGGTACAGCAGAGTCTCACTGTTTGTGAACCTTATTATTTGGGATTCTAGTAGTTTATGAATGGTTGTGACTAGTCAAGATGAGATCACATGGCTCGCCAGTTGGCTTCAGTTACTGTGCCATGATTGTGTGGATGACTGTTAGCTTAGTGAATCTCTGTTCTGCATTAACCCTCAAACATAGGAGGGGCTTTAAAATCCATTGTGCAATGCAGGAGCAGTATTTAATGGTATTTAAATTTTACTCGGATGATTTGCAAATGGCTTGCATTTTCATTTGAAATAGCTTCCATATTTTTGTCTTATATACATGAAACTTGGAGTGTTAGTATTGTGCCAACTGTAGATAATAATCATGCACCTCGCATTACAGCTGTAAGTCCTTGTATGTTTGGCTGCAAAACATGTCATGATTGTGACCGTAATATTACCGCTTTGTTCTCTTGTCATGCATGCTGCAGACTGCACAACATACTATTGGCTAACATTTCCTTTCTGTGAGAGGTATTCTTCTTGGGACAAGGCATTCTGTCAGCCTCCTTATGGTGTTGTCGCCACCATGGTGACCTGATACTTTACACTGCCCTGAGTATTGTACTGATAAACCCTCTACCAACTGTATCCTGAATTTTAGGTGGGCGTGTTTCCATCCTATCCAATATGTAACCAGGGAACTGAGAATTGCAGCACTAAGTAGCCTTCTGAACAATTTCATGTACCACTTATTCATTCCTTTCCTCACTGCAACAGCTGGTCTTTCTAATCAACACCACCCAGTTTTCATGGTCCCTCAGATGTGTGTCCTTGGAGATGTTGTCTTTAAAATGCATAAATTTGCAGATGCTTCAGATCTGTCCAAGGAAAGAACAGAACCAAAAGGTCGGATAGCTGCCACCTGGTTTTGTGACAAATGCAATCACACACTGAGCTTCTGTACAATACCAGGTAGCATGAAAGGTGCCAATACAGTATGTTTGTTTTGCTGTCATGGGCTGCCACTCATTTTCCCTTGAGACTACTTGACAAAAAAAAAATTGCCCATAGAATTTTTGAATTTCTGTGCATAGTGTTTTGTCCCATTCACGTTTTATATAAAACATACCATTCAACAGTTTGTTCAAATATATCTGCAATGTTGGTCAGATCCTTGTTGCTGCTCTGAGGTCTGCTTATTCCAGTATACATTTCGCTATGTCTGACATAATTGTCCGTGTTCTTCCTCACAAAATCAGTGACAGCGCATCTTCAGTTGGCTGTCTGGGGTGCAATTTTATGGACTTCAGAAAAAACTAACAATGCAAAAAGCATGGTTCCAGTACTGGTTTCAGAACAAACTTTGTCACATGCACTTGCAGGCAATTCCAGTACCTACACAGTGTTGTGAAAATGACACTGGTATCTCCAGAACTCTTCATTTTATAAAACAATAAAGATAATGCAGCACACTGTAAGTACATGTGATGCTGTGCACAGAGGGGCTATGTGATGCTGACTGCTTTATTGCATTATGGAATGAGACTCCCACAGTATTTTAATGTATTTTATGCTTCCAAAAATTATTTGTTTTAAATGCTTTTTTGAGGTTATTCATTTTGTAAGTTCTGGAAAACAAATAAGTACTTTCCACTGGAAATGGATTTCAAGGTTTATGGATTTGATTGGTCCCACCTGATCACTAACATTGAGAGTCTGCTGTGCTTGCATTACAGTTTTCTAGGGTATGATGCCATCTTCAGAGCAATCAGTCTTTTAACCCTGATGATGGGAGGTGGCACATTCCTCCAGAATGTTGGTACTATCTGAATTACACTGTGCCGTTCTGGAAGAGTATTCAGAACGTAGGATGTGTTTGTCTGTTGCAGGTCCGTGTCAATGGCAATGAGTACAAACCCAGCGTAGCAAGTCCCAATAAGAAGCAGGCCAAAGCAGAGGCTGCAACCATTTGCCTCCAAGCTCTAGGTGTACTGCCTTCCTGAATCAAGTTCCTTATGAATCATTAAATGTGTTCTTACCGTGAAGCAGCTGTATCTTTGTAAGTGTATAACAGGGGTCTCCAGCCTTTGTGTGGCAAAGGGCCACACCCGTTATTTGGGTTGGTTTGCGAGCCATATGTGGACCAATAACAATGAAGTGATATATCTGACTGCCTACATTATTGTGTATTTTTATGGTATGGACCAATAACAGTGAAGTGATATATCTGACCGCCTAAATTATTGTGTATTTGTATGGTATATGGCTGTGAGCTGTGTGTTGGAGACCCATGCTGTACAGTTTCTGTCCTTCCATCCTGTTTCCTAACCACAAACATCACTTGGAAATGTGTTAAGATTCATTCTCAAGTTAAGAGATATTACGCATTCTCCAGCATGGAGGATGGCAACAAATATATTGAATGAGATACTGCGGACAAACAAAAGTGGGTGAGCTGCAATGGGGTTTGGCATTAGGGTTAGAAACTAAGTTTTTTTTTTTTTTGGGGGGGGGGGGGGGGGGGAAAAAACACCTTTTTTTACATTTTTTCTATTCGGGGATGGGGGCCAATTTTTTTTTAAAAAAATTATATAAAAAACCCCCACCCCCCCACATG
>Ga0123354_10018421_pt1 | contig 10948 bp, 3 predicted proteins | sample TergutLab28metaG_2_FD_97872 | JGI IMG/M metagenome (GOLD analysis project Ga0123354, IMG submission 97872) | Labiotermes labralis P4 segment gut microbial communities from Petit-Saut dam, French Guiana - Lab288 P4 | ecosystem: Host-associated > Arthropoda: Insects > Digestive system > Gut ... | reverse complement strand
GTGGTGCAGTACAAATATGTGGGTGGTGCAGTACAAATATGTGGGTGGTGCAGTACAAATATGTGGGTGGTGCAGTACAAATATGTGGGTGGTGCAGTACAAATATCAAGGAAAAATCCTAGTTAAGAACTCCAACAACGCACGTGACTGAGTTACTGTTTCCCTTCCGTTATCTTCCACACACAATACACCACAATTCTACTCTCCAACGCAGAGTATCGTCGAGAGAAGGAAGTCGGTACAACTTTGCCGGGCCCGGGGGCCCGATAATGGTGTGTATGTTTCATTCTTTCTTGTTAGTATCAGATGTAATTTGGTAGTTATCAGTCCTATTGACGTCATAGCGAACCACGCGGTCCTCTTCGTTTCCTTACAATTCCCCCTGCTGGTCGGTCCGAACCCGCTCTCGGCAGGCCTGTTCACACAGAGCATTTTAAACATCCACCAAATTGCAGGAATTTTCCCCTGAACTGTGAACAGCGCTTTCATCCACGAGGACGGTACATTATAACCAGGCTACACGGTGTCACAGCCCAGAATACCGTAACGTTCCAACACCAAGACTGTGCTGTATGGACTATTAACTTAGCGGTTTTGCATGAAGCAATGTGTAATGTGTATCAGGTATATGATACAGTTCCAACCCACACTGTGTGTACCGTGAGAAATAAGTTACATGTCATCTGACACAACACAACGCAGCATACAAATTGGCGTCATATTTAGTGCGATATTTATAAGGTCTAAGTATAAAATTCGAAGTCTATTTGATACTATCTTACCAGGTAACTGAAAGCGGGCAGGAAAATCTGAGCTGTGAATGCTTTCATTTTTTCTGTTCGAAGAAAACTTCTTTGAAATCTTGGAAGGCGAACTTGTCTATGTATGAAATAACTTTCATTACATGACACGTAACACTGAAATGACGTTAAGGTGTCTGAGTAAAATCATCCTGTCAATGCATTGCGACGTACTCGTTTAATTTTCGGATTAATTCCAAGAAATATGTTCAACAATTCGCGATAAATGAAATTGTATTATTCATCTTTAAGATTGACTTCATCTCGTACGATAAGAAGACAATTGTTCGTTTTTTAATTGCGTCTGATACAAACGAATTTAGCGAAGTGGGAAGCTGATTAATTTGTTCCTCCGTATTAACTGTATATTAACGCTAATGATCATGTCGTGTGGGTTATTCCAGGATAGAATTTTGTCCACAAAGATAAAGAGATGTGTGGAGCATGTAGCAATTATGAGTGAGAGATGTGCATATGTTTTGTTGGTCAAATTTGATGCAAAGAGGCTACTTGTAAGACTTAGGCGTAGATGGGAGGATAATAATGGAATGGTTCTTCAAGGAGAGGGCTAGGAATGTGGAATAGATTTGTCTGCTTCAGGACAAGGGCAAGTGTTGTGTTCTAGTGACTGTGATATGGGAAATTCGGGTTCTATAAAACGCTAGGAATTTCTTGACTAGCTGCCAACTTGTTAGTTTCTGAAGAAGGAATATGCTTAATGGGGATATTTGTTTAAAGGAAAGACATAAAGCAGTCGATAAAACTGTCGGCGGATCGGAGACACTGTGCGTCCTGCAGGTGGATCAAGTGTGTTGCAAGAAAAATCTTTCTGAGAAATTGTTTAAATAATGCCTGATATAATTGTTATGGACACCCCTAGATAAATCGACAGAAATAATATCCAGTTATAATCCGTATATGTGGCAGATAATTACGTTGAGACAGATCACCATATAACATGACTGTAGACGAAGAGGTTGTTTTTGGTTTGATGATTATATTGCATGTTTAAGTCAAATGAAAAAATTACAACATTTTAGGTACCCAATTGTGGCATATAGTTTCATTGGAGCTTTGTTAATTTGCAATGAATTGCCAGACTAACAACACACAATACATTTTTATAATGCACACTGATGTTTCGGTCTTTCTTACAGCTGCCAATGTTAACGTCCACTTACTTGGCACTTTTGTACTTTTCAATTGACACATTCAGTTGTTCGTTATTTTTGAAAAATTAAAACAGTAGCAGATCAGCAACAAAAAAACCCAGGCTTTGTGGGAGAAAAACTTTCTGTACAATCAACAATGCCACGAGGCGTACAAATGCAGGTGCAGATGCAAGACAAATAACAATACGTTCTGAAAAATTCCAAACGCATCTGAAAAGTCATTACAGATGTTTGCTCCATCTGTGTTCTAAGACCTTTCGACACAGAGCAGTGCCGATAAAACAGCTGGCTGTATGAGTGCGATAAACTACAAATATACGTTGGGAAAGCTTATCTTGTTTTTGGAAATTAATTTCCCAAACAAACATCCAGCACGAAACGCTGAAGTAAAAATTCTCAAATATAATTAATTTCTAGGTAAAAATGGAAAATTTCTCCTACGTTCAAATTCTCATATTTATGGGCCAAAGCTTTCCAATGAACATATTGCTTATTGGATTTGTTAGTTTATGCTCTCTCCCACAACGTTTCGAACAGTCTGTCATCACAGGATTTCCACCATCCCGCATGGGGATCGAATATATAAGGAAACAGAAATTCCAAATCCTATTATGGACAAAGACGCTGTTTTGCTATGACTACATAAAATCAACTTTTGGCCTTCCAACTAAGCACATGTAGTACTATATATCGGGCTGTTTCACTCTACAAGAAGCGAAGAATTGAGTGCGCACACCGTTGATAATTGTAGATACGCGTCCGTCCGAGTTACAAACAATGAAAAATGCGATACAGAATTTGACGATGAAACAATTCTATAATGAAAGTAATAACAGTCTGTAAATTATAAATAAACAAATTCTTACTTAGGAAGGCATCCATCTTCAGCTAACAGAAACAATGTCAGTGTACTGTAGAACGTCATTCAATCACTGAAAAACAAGAGAAAATTATATAGTGTGAATTTCAAACTTCGTTGACAATGACTCAATTCTGTGCGTTAACATGCCATTTCGTACATATATATGTACAGCTCTACATCTTTTAGAAGTGCAGCCATAATTGTTAAGTCAATAATAGCTGAGGTTGTGGTCAAAGGAACGCCATTACCATGATGATGCTTAGAGACTGGTAATTTGGAAGTAAAAACACCCACATTTCCATAGCTGATAAATCCGATTTATGACACGCAAATCACCCAGATACTCTATAAATTAATGAAAATTCATAATAGTTTAAAAAACGATTAAAAATTAGGGGGTATCGAAAAGCACTTATAGACGTGAATCGTACTATAATATAGTTTGGATTAAGAAGTGAATGTCTTTTTTTGCGCATCTCGGCATGGAAATTCAATTGAAATCTATGCTATTGAATGGAGCCACGGCGTTCTTGATGTCTCGAGAATTGTGCTTGTAGAGTGATTTTTCTATTGTTGTCTGGAACACGATAGCTGTCAGGATATTGAGGCTTTCTGAGTGCAATAAATCTGGCGCCCTCTGAGTGCTGACGGTGGATGAAGAGATCCTGCATTTCGGAATCTGCGTCTAACATATCCTCGAAGTAAGCTACTTCGGGATTTTCAGTTAACTAGAGTGCTTCTGTGGAGTTCTCAAGTTTATTTCTGTGTTGGCCCCATTTATTGTTTCAGACTGTCATGAAATCAGATCTAATCAACTAAATACGTAACGGAGTGTAAAGTATTTCGAAAAAATGTGTAGAGAAAAAATGCACACATTCGCACAAAACAACTTTCCGTGTAAGCCTTACGGTTTTCGAGAAAACAGCGAGTTAAAATTGTCAAAACCGTTATGCCACGCGCACATTGCACGGAAGAATCTAAAAATTATCCTTCCTCTCTTATTTTTGGAACAGGCTTTTAATTTTTTATTTATCATGCAATAAGTCACTAGGAAATTTCGTGAATTGAAGGCTACAGTGACTGGGATTTCCAACCCACACGTCCTTTCTTAAAACATACATAAGTTTCGTTTATCGGCAATTTTGCAATAGAAAGAAACATAATAATTAAAGATTAATATCATTTGTAAACAGTTGGATTTTTACGCTGTAGAAATAATCTTGTTATTTTAGATACGTTAAAGTCCAGACGTGATGAATCAATGTCATGTTTGTCTGAAATGGAGTGTTTTGTAAGTTGAATTTTTAGATGATATTGCCATATTTTTTGGGTATAAATTGGACCCACATGAAGCTGTCGCCAGTTCTTCATTTTCTGGCAGCAGCGACAATGAAGGCATTCCTTGCTCTGACTTTCCTTGCAGCACTCAGCCTGGCGGTAAGTTCTTTTCGGCTCATTCGTTACTCCTTCGAGTATCATGAAGGACTGCAGCAATAATTTTCAATCCATCTTTCAGAATCGCCATTTTTTTTCATATTATTCTGTGCCTCCGTTACCACTGATCATAAATTCCATAAAGCCATAAATGATCCAGAACTCTCAGTGCATATACACTTCTATACAAATATGTCTTTCTGTTTCCATCTTCTCGTAACGGAATTGAAGTTTATTTGTTCAAATTTCTACATCATGTAGAAAATATCTTGGGCATTTTTGTGATTTTGTTTAGTATCTATCAGCAAATGATAGCTCCCTTATTGCTCTAAAACATGCCAGACCTGCCATATAGCCATTGGTGCTGTTGCACTGAATTGCCTGCAGATTCATTCCAGCAGTATTTTAGGGACTTCTACTTATAGCGCACAATTATATTTACAAAACTTCATTGATGCACTGTAGTTAATAATTGATATGTGTGTGTGTGTGTGTGTGGATAAACATATGAGCTGATGCATGTAATAAATCGTAATTTTTAATGTTAATGCATCTTGTGTTCAGCCGTTACACAATATTTCAGATAACGAAATACACTTGAATAACATGTACTCATTTCGTGCCACAGACAAAATAGAAAATCTCCCTTATAAGGGCCTTTTGTTTAAAACTGTTTAGGGGCATTATCTGTATTTTTAGTTAAGGTTTACATGAAATAAGAAAAACAACAATCTTAAATGTTTCTTGATTGCATTATTTTAAAGTGAATGAAGTAATGTGTCTTCATGTTTAAAGTTACAGTATTTCCAATGTACTGAAGATTAACTTGTGTTCCACTTCGAATAATTTAAATCCTTCCAGAAAGTTAGCATTTGTCTATTTGCACTGAATATTAGCGTAGGCTTGCACGAGGCTGCGCATCTTATGAACAAAGTTAATGTTTGTTGAGCAGGCTGGTGTTGACCTGAAAAAACTGAAGCCTGTTGACATCGTCACGCCTGTGTCTTTGAAAGAAAAAGGCAATCGTATCACCAATGGTTCAACAGCAACCCGCGCTCAGTTCCCATGGCAGGTTGCTCTCATAATTGACGATACATCTTTCTGTGGTGGTTCTCTCATCAGCTCACTATGGGTCCTTACTGCCGCACATTGCGCGTAAGTGTGCACAGAGATGTGCATTAATGGTAGTTTACAGATACATAGAGTAACACAAAAGTAAATACCAAATGTACATGGAACAATCCTACAATGGCAACAGAAAATGAAAGGCCATATAATTAACAGTATTATTTATTTGAGCGTCGTTACACAACAATGTGGTGCAATGTTTTTATTTTGCACCTATTATCTGAGCTCAGTTAGTAGTTGCATAATAAAAACATTGCACCTCATTGTTGTTAAACGACGGTCAAATAAAGAATGTTATTTTACGTACACACAATGGGATGGAACGCCCTCCATTTAGCATTTAATTAACGTTGAATCATTCGTATTTCACTTGATTCTTGAAGGTCAATATTACTTTTAATTCATCAGTTCAATATTTTCTATCAAATTTCATAATAATTCCTGATCACATAATAAAAGCTGGAGAGGATTATATATTCAAATTATGATATATAATATTACCACAAACATTCTTCACTTCTCTCCGAAACAAATTTTAAGTTTGTAATATGTTTCCTTTTGGGTAATTCCCAGGCGTCTGAGTTCTAATAGCCGACGTTTCGGAACCCTCTATCAGTTCCATCTTCATAGGCAGGTGGATGAAGTATACTTCATCCACCTGCCTATGAAGATGGAACCGATAGAGGGTACCGAAACGTCGGCTATTAGAACTCAGACGCCGGGGAATTACGTAGAAGAAAACATATTACATATAGAACACGGTGGAAGCTTAAAATCAAGAAATGTTAAGTCTTATTATCGTTCTCACTGTGTGTTCGGTTGATTGGTTAAAATAATGCAAAAGTTTATCCTGCTCCTAAGAACGTCATTTTAATGTTCCTTATACTTAGTTGTTTGAGGAAAACAGACATGCTTACAGACTGTACTCACTTGGCAGCGGAATGCAAATAACATAGATACGAGAATTGATTCCGTTAAACTTGACAATGTCACTGTAGTAAACACATTCTACTTGCAAAGTTTATAGTCTTATTTATATGTATTATTTACAGTTTTCCTGAAATAGTACGTCAAGTTATAACCGTAATAAGAATAATGTATAATTGACAAAAATTGTTGCTGATTTTAGTATTCAGGAATTACAATTTCGGAGGTACACATAAGACGTGTATACAAACAACATTCTTGCAGCATTCCTCAATGTTGTGTGCTGTTCTTTGTCCAATGTCAAGAATTGCATATAAAGTTTAATTTGAATAATTATTTTAGTTCCAAAATTCACTGTTTTGCATGGGAAAATTATAATTTCTTGATTTAAAATTCAATGAAAATTGAATTATTTCAGATTGTTTTTGATAAACATGTGGGTTCATTTCGTGAAGAATTTTGTGCGTGTATATATTTTATACATTTTCAGTATTACAGTACAATGTTGCCAACTTCTTAAACAATTGAACTAATTATCTCCAACATAATGCACTTATTAAATGGTGTGTGGATATCACAAATTGTGTGCTTCGTTCTGAGTGTAAGTTCTGCACGGACTGCTTTTGAATCCTCAGAATTTCAATAAATAATTTAATATTTTCTATCACATTTTTCGCATATTCATCGACTTTATGTACATATAATGACATGATTATGCTAAAAGATAGACCTCATTGAAACAAAGGTGCCACCTTGCAAGTTTAGGGAGCAGATTTCTTATAAACATGTGTTGCTATATATCACATTGCTGGCATTGCCTTCCTGAATTCAATGAGCTTTAGGAGGTAAACAGATAGTAGAATGTTACTGTCCGTATGCACTGAAATTCTGTTATGTCTTGGACATTGTTTGAGACCATAGTACTGTTTGTAGTATCTACAATAATACAAAGTGACACGCCTTGCTAAAGGTTATATTCTGCTACTATGAGGGGTGCTGATAAGTCCTTAGACCGACCAGGAAAAAAACAAGCTACAGCAAGCAATCTCGGTATTTATTCAATATATTCCCCACGAAGCTCAATACACTTCTTAGCCCGTTGATCTAACTTTTGCAAGTCACTTAAAAGAAATTAGGATATTTTCCGTCCAACAATGTCCCCGTGGCGGCATTGACCAACACGTCGGACGAAAAATGTCGAACTTTCAATTGCTTTATTGAGACCAGGCAGCAGGTGGTTTTCTGACGGGGCAGGATCTTTTTAGGGTGGGTGCTCAAGACATTGGATGCACAGGTAGGCCAGTTTTTTCTAGGTTGCAAGTGCCAGGGGACCGGGTGCATTTTCGTGCAAGAACAAAACCACATTGGTTATATTCCCGAGGCGTTTTCCCTTCAAAATATTCTCCAGTTGCACCAGAAGAGATGAGTAATACTCCGCGTTGATAGTTTAGCCCTTTGGACGATAGTCAGTGAGGAGGATACTGTCTTGTTCCCAAAGAATCCAGGCGAGATATTTTCAGCAGATTTGAACAGCCCACTCATTCCAACGATACAATCGAATCGGTCGTACGACTTCGGAAGTAGTTTGGGCTAAGGACTTAACAGCACCCCTTCGTATTATTTAATTTCTATGTTGGCACACTGATGCCCGGTATTAGACATGGTCCTGATTGTACTGTAGCTCATGATGTTACTCATTGGTTTCTCAGTTTGTTGCACCATGTACATTTCTTACTGTTTCATGTAAAGCCCAATTTTTGCAGCGTGGTACTGGCCCAGGTTATGCTCCTAGCTGTAATCATTTTTTTCAAAATTCCACCATTGCACAGCATTCATTTATTATCAATATATAAGGCATGAAATACCTGTGACTCTATCATACTTTACCACATCCTCTGTGTATAAGTTAACAGTAATCTAGCATATTACTGGTCACTGAGTACAGAAGTAAGGTTATCTTACTGATATATAATTGTTGCAGTGGAAACAGTTACGAAATCGGACTGGGTGCTAATCGAATTGATGTAGTAGAAAGTGGGTCACTGTGGGTCACATCAAGGACCACAATCGTCCACCCTGGGTGGAACCCAAACACCATGAAGAGTGACATAGCAATTGTCCGGCTGCCATTTGCAGTTTCCTTCACAAGTGAGTATTTCATATTGTGATTAATATGTACATAATGTTGCTTTATCTTAAACAAATAATTTGCTTCCTATTGACAGCACAAGCTTTTATTTGTGCAATTTATTTATGCTTTTAAAGATTTAGCAGTCTTTTCAATACTCCACGCAGTGTTGCAATATCACTAGTATCCATCAACCGTCGTACTTAAAATTATAACATTTGGAGTATGTGGGAGTGCTGATCGAAAGTGTCCTTCTAGTACAAGAAAACATTACATTTCTTCACCATTTTTATTCCCAGTACTGCCAACGCAATGCAAACAACATGCGAAGAGTATAATTTATTGTCCTCCACATCCTCCCCACCCTGCCCAACCTCTAAAGGGGTGACCAGCTGAAACGGGTGAGCCAGACAGTCTCCATCATTGGTGTGGAGAATGACTGTACTCGTTTTCCCATATCGGCCCGTTTGCAACACCTCGATTCGCCCACTTTCCCACATATGGCGACATCGCATATCCTCCAGTAGGATGGCAACATCTCCTACGCCAAATCGCGCTTTCCTTCCACAGGATTGTCGAACCTGGTTATAAGAGAAAAGTTCCAAAAGTACTCCTTTGCCCATCATTTCCAAAATTCCTCGTCCGACTAATGTTGTAGTCGGAATTCCTTTGACAGACTTTTGATCCAATTTGGCTCCGGTGCGGTCGGCATAGTGTTCAGCCAGCCGCCGTGAAAAAGTGAGCAGGTCTCAATGTATCGGGACGATCATCGTGTGTAATGGTGCGTGAGTTAATGGCGGCTATAATGCTAACCAGGTTTGTGTTCAGTTTCTCGTCGTCTACCATTCTCTTCCCCAAGACTTTCCTTAAGCAGTGATTGGTTGTGCCTACCATTCGCTCCCACCAAACTCGTCACCAAGCCGAACGTGGGGCAATGGATTTCGAGGTGATGCCTCGACGTGCGAAGTAGTAGGATATCTGTGTGTCGTTCAACATGGAAGATCTTTCGGGCAATTCTTGTCGGGCTGCTTGTAATGTAGCGGCGTCATTGGAGTAGACAGTGTGGGGTAGTCTTCGACGGCCAACAAATCTGTCCAGTGCCATGAGAAATTTATTTACGGACATGTGTGAGGAAATTTGAAGATGAAGAGCTCTCGTCGTAGCGCAAATAAGGAGAAGAGTATAGGAATTAGCTGACTGGTCTTTCTTGGTATTCAGCGGACCGATAAAGTATAATCCGGTTGCTGCAAAGGGCGTAGAGGGTTGTAGGCGTTCAACGGATAGGGGTGCCTCTACTTCTTGTCCCCGATCATTGCCGGCTATTTTGCATGTTAAGCAGTTGCGTAAGAAATTTTTGATGTTCTGTCGTGCTCGGAGAATCCAAAACTCACGTTTGAGGTGTGTTAGTACAACGCGGACGCCTAAATAGTGCAATTGGATATGGGTATGGCGGATCAGCCAGTGTGTGACATGGTGGGATCTGTCCAAAAGAATGGGATGCTATTCGGTGTGTGATAAATCCGCGAATCGGAATCTGCCGCCAAGACGGATAATTGTGCTCGTAAGACGGCTGAAACCGTCCGATCTTGGAGGATGACGGCAGTGGTCGATCATGGCGAAGAGCTTAATATTCCGAAGGCAAACTATCCCGCTGTTCAATTTGTTGTAGCTGATTCTGGCAGGCTTGCAGTTCAAATGCTGTTAATTCGCCGAGTGTCTTATTTACTGTCATGAGGATTATATAAAAAAAAGGATTATCCAAGCCACAACGCGTAGGAGATTGGAGTAGGAACTGAATTTGTGTACTTCAAGGAGGGGACGCGCGTGCTTACTTTTAGAGTTCGATATGGCGTGTTCCGCTTTTCTGGAATGGATGCGTGTTCAGTGTGGATGTCTCGAGGTCTGTTGTCCGGGGCGTCACGAAGCCACACAGGGCCGTTCCATCATGTGTGAGAGGTGAGCAGATCGAGGTCGTGAAGGCCTCGGGAGAGAATATCTGCTGGTTTTTTTTTACCTGATCAGTGGAACCACTGAGATGATGCCGTGTATTCCAGTAACTGCGTGACGGGTTTGCATTAAAATGTTTTGAAACTCTTCGGTTCACCGCGGATCCTAGCGAGGGCGATTGCTGAATCACTCAAGAAGTTGACCTTGGAAATATTGTATTTGGTAGCCTGAAAAATTAACGCAGGAGTCGAGTGCGACTAGCGCCGCCAGTAATTCGAAACGCGGCATTGTAACAGTTTGATGGGAGCTGATCTGTCCTTGCTACAAATGTGTCGGATAGTGACGACGTTATCAGTGATTGACTTGAGGTATATAACTGCTCCGTATGCACGTTGAGAAGCAAATCCGAAAACATATACCTCGCAAACCTGGAATTTGTGCGTCTGTGCTCCTATCCGTCATTGAACGTGAATGTCAGACAAGAGATGTAAATGAGACGTCCATGATAACCATTTGACGGCTATGTTCGTGGTTAGTAACTCGCCCCATG
>Ga0123354_10018420_pt1 | contig 10948 bp, 3 predicted proteins | sample TergutLab28metaG_2_FD_97872 | JGI IMG/M metagenome (GOLD analysis project Ga0123354, IMG submission 97872) | Labiotermes labralis P4 segment gut microbial communities from Petit-Saut dam, French Guiana - Lab288 P4 | ecosystem: Host-associated > Arthropoda: Insects > Digestive system > Gut ... | reverse complement strand
GTGCGAGGGGATGGGGGGAAAAATTTTTTTAGTTGGCCTGGGGGGGGGGGGGGGGGGGGGGGGGGGGGGGGGGGGGAAGTACATGGGGGTTGTGGCAAAACACAACCATTAATATTGAAAGTCTTGCCTAGCAGACTTTACAACATCTCACGCTCTGAACAGCCCCAACCCCACCAAAACCCTGTCTTCCAACTTTCCTTTCTAGCTGGACTCTCGTGAACACGTACGATCTTCTTATAAATTACATCGTGCTTATTAAGCGTTCCACATGTTACTGATTTGTTCCCCACGTTGTGTTGCAAAAGGGAGAAAATAAGGGTGAATAAACATCTTATATTTATTATTCCAAAAGCTTTTCTCATTAACTCATGCAGTGGGAGTCGTAAGAAGCTGAAAAACAACAAGTCTTGAAATCGCCAATGCAGAGGAAATTTTTAATTCTACTGTATGACACTCAACTCACTCAATTATTATACCAAACACTGCACATATATAAAATTCATAAAATGTACACATTAAAACATTAAAAACGCTCCGACATGTTTCGGTCCTAGGACCATCATCAGGGAGCTATATCGTCCTTCCTAAAGTTACACTATTAAAAGTCACATTAATTTCACTATTCCAGTTGGTTATTGTGGTAGCATGCCGTGTTGTGTTGTGTTGCGAAGAGTGCCCTGTTACGAATGTGCGTTCTGTGTTTCGTTGCGTGAGTATCACGCAACGAAACACAGAACGCACATCCCTTAATGTTTTAATGTGTAAATTTTATAAATTTTATATATGTGCAGTGTTTGGTATAATAATTGAGTGACTTGACAACATGCACGGCGTAACAACGAAAAAAAACTACATTATGACTTTTATCAGTTTTCAGGTATGATTTGTTTCATGAGATTTTTGTAACTGTTGAAATTAAAACCGGGCTTTGAAGAAAAAAAGTACTTCATTCTTGTCATGTACGTCAGCTGTAATATTACTATATTTACTAATTAATGCATTCTTCCTTCCATTCATTCATTCATTTATTCATTTCGTGGTCTGTCTTACGACAGGTCCACAGACTCCTCCAAAGCCACATAGTGCGATTTAGTGTTTCCTCTTTCATTTTCCAGTACCCTCTCGTTTCCCTGAGGTCATCCAGTTACTGCTTAGGTCTGCTTCCTCGTTTTTCCCTCAATTCTATCCTCTCTTCTATCTTTCTTTCAATAACGTTTTTAGAAGGAAGTTTCTAGGCAAGATGCAACCAACTCATTCCTTCCTTTTATTTTATGTAGGATGTACCTTTGGTCCTTGACCCCTTGTAATACGTCTTCATTTTTCAAACGATCGGTCCAAATGATTTTCTCAATCCTTCTCCAGCATTACAAATGATAACTTCCCAGGTATTTCTAATCGAATATCCGAAGTGTCCAACTTCCGGCACCTTACAAAGGTATGTTCCAAATGTAGCGATTTATTAGTATCTTTCTTAATTTTAATCTAATTTGATGGTGAAAGTAGTCTTCTCCTTTCCTTCCTGCTTAGCCGTCTAAAATTGTCAGCGTGTTCAATGTAACGCTCTAATGGTAAATAACCTTACAAGTACTTTCCCATAACATATGACTACCTTTGCGGAGATGACGCATTGTATTTTAAGAGATACATATAAACGTTTCGGACTAAGTTGCTGCCACCTGTCTTTTTAATTACTGACTCTGAAGACAGATGCAACATTTTCCTCCGAAACGTTGGTACTTTCGTACTAATTAGAAGAATGCTACTTTAATGTTTACTTCTGCGAAAGACTCAGGCCCCGTGCTTTCTTTCTGCTGGCCTACACATTGTTCTGTATCGCTATGAGTAAACATCAGCTTTACACTCTGATCATTCTCAACAACTCCGAAATATCGCCCATGAACCTGCGGTAACATGATTCTAACGTTGAGACAGAACGTTTAGGATAACATAAAATATAATATGTATTTTTAAGTCTCTTTTCTTTGAAAGACTCTTTTTGTGTTCGTAAATGAACTTGCCATGTTCATGAAAACACGCGCAAGAATAACAGGAAATATTCTTTCGGTTTTTCTCTTTTAGAAACTTGAATCCATAACTGGAAACGTTACAGAATGTATTGGACAGAATTCACAGAATGCCGTCTCAAAATGCCGCACTGGAATGCGTTCACTAAATGTTCTGTTCTCTGAAATATTTTCTTTCTCAGTGAAAATTTGTTCCTCACGAATACGTTTTAATCACGGTTTTGTATGGCAGTGTTACAGGCTTTGAATGTATTCGAAATATTCAAGAAAGTAGTTAGGATTCTTACTGCGGATGTAATGCCAATTATGTGTATTCGAATTATGCTCTTAGTGGTATTTGAGGTCATCTAGATTTACCGTGAGTTTAGAGCGGATTAACACATTGAAGACTGAATGTCCAGGTGTAAGACACTGTGCAACTTACACTCGGTCTATCCTTTTTACTGTGAACTTTCCCTACATAATCTGTTACTAAGTATTGGGTCTGACAATTGTAGGCATAGTAGCCAACGTTTAAGGGCGCTGTAAATCGTCAGTGTGCCTTTAGCTCAAGGAATGGTAAGATTGAGGGAAAGATCTCACATTCTCAACGTGTCGAAATCTAAAAACAAGGACCATATGTTTGTTTATTTTTGGGATTGACATTCACGAAGATGCAGAAATGCTCAACCACATGGAAGAGCACCCAAATGGCCTTCAATATGAACAAAGGTAATTGTTCGTGCGTCACTCTGTTTTATTCCGACATTGTAAGGCAGATCCAACAAGGTCAGTCCTTCAGCTGACAATTATCGTGTAGTTCAGGAATAACTTCTTTGGACGTCGATAACAAACACATTGACTGGCCACCATTAATTTTGTCTTCATGGCTCGACACACCCGAGTAGCTCTAGAGTAGCTCCAGACCTCCTCATTTTTTTAGTTCACGCGATCACACTCAGTTAAGAACACGCACCACACTCGGTAGGAACCCTTTGGACGGGTGATCGGTCCGTCTCGGGGACCTCTACCTGACAACACACAACAATAACAATCACAGCAAGCAAGCGAGCGTTTGCAGCTACACTCTTAGGTCATTGCCGATTTTGTACTGACAAAAAATTTAGGCCCTCAATTTTATTTGCGTGATTGTACATAACAAACTTTGAATGAAGTAAGTAACTTTACAGACCAGGCCGGGTAGCTCACTCGGTATAGCGACTGACTACGGGCTGGACGGTCCGGGATCGAATCCCGGCGGGGACGGGATTTTCCGCCCGTTCAGAACGGCCCTGGGTCCCACCCAGCCTCCTGTACAATGGGTACCGATTCTTTCCCGGGGGTAGAGGCGGCCGAGGCGTGGGGCTGACCCCCCACCCCCATCTAGTGCCGAAGGTCCTAGAAAAGAATAGAGCTATACCTCTACTCACCCTAAGGGCCTGCGTGGCCTATAAAAACGGTGAAAACATACCTACTTTACAGACCTGAGTCCTTTTGCAGAACGACTTGTCCATCAGCTACGAAGGGCCCAACTGTGTTTAATTCGGTACTGTGTTGATATCTAACTACACAATTCTGTGTTCTCAACCAGATGAATACAGTCCACATCCTCGCATCTTATTCCCTAAGAACCATAAATTTTTTCAAGACCAAGTACTCTCAAACTGAAGAGAGAAACATGTTGGCAAAGAGATTGCATTTGAACTCTCAGAATTAAATTACCCTTTTCAAGTAGCTCTTTGCTCGGTGTGCAGGTAATGTACGTACGCACTGGCCCATTTCAGTCCATCCATGACGTGTTGTTACATGTATGTCGTTAAACAAATTATAATCTTTATAAAGATACAAGTAATTTGGAATTACAGAACACATCGTCAGTGTTTGCAGAATTATGCTGTGTGATGTACGTTTCGCAGAGAGCGTCCGTTGGGCTTTGTCATTCACAGTTACACAACTGAACGGGAAACGAAAAATAGTAGTGGAGTGTCCGCGAAACCTTCATATAGAACAGACAGCTTTAGAAATTCGTTATGCAGGGACTATTTATTTGCAAATGAAATACAGAGAATAACATGAAGTGTAATAAAATACAATATAATATAATATACATTAATTTCCTAATATCGTTTTTTCTTTGCAACAGACAAGAATACATTTCATTATTTAGCCGTTTTTTGCCTTTTACTGCTTTCCAGTGGGAATTTCAATTCCGACTATTGTGTGGAAAGCAAACTCCAACGTCAGAACACATATATACCTGCCAGTACTAGTTAAGAAATTTAATAAACAAGATTAAATATTAAGTTTTCAATTTTCACTTTATTTAGTAACTTAAGCTTTTTTATCCATCAGGATAATTAACTGTATACAGACGAAGTGTATATGTGTATATATATATATAGAGGTAAAGCAGTCCCATTACAGGCCCGGAGGGACCCAGAGGGTTCCAGGAAGTTAAGGTTCCCAGATGTCGTGACAACGGCACAGGATGGTGGTAAGGTTGTCAACCTTACGCACAGGCCGCCTTTACCCCGAGGAAATACTCCTGGTACTCATTTCTGGTAGAGGCTGAGTCGACCCCAGGGCCATAGTGCGATCGGAGGGATTTTATATCAATGAAAAATCCACTGACACCAGCAACCTTCCGATTTGTAGCACAGCACATTAACCACTGTGCTACCGCGGTCCCCGTATATATATAGGGCACTGTTAATATTAACGAAGTCTCGTAGTAAATGAATACTCCCACGTGAACACTCAATTGACAGGTTGCTGACAAGTATGATGTGTTAATTGTATTTATCACTTTGTACGTAATTTAAGTGTTCTGTTGCATGAAGCCGCCAGCAAGCAGCCGTAGTAAATAAAATTCCTAATAATTAAAAAAATTAAAGTTTGATGAACTAAAATGTAAGTGTGGTCCTTAAAATTCTGCCAAAATTATGGTCGAAAAGCGTAAATTGCACATACACTGAACAAGTCTATCGCTGCAATTTAAAATTTGCACCGTAAGAAACATTCAGTACGTATCCTCACTGTTGCACTTTGCATTTCTTAGAATCACTTTCATTATTAACCAACAAATGCACTATATAAAATTTCACATTAAAACACTTAAAATCTCTCCGACATGTTTCGATCCTAAGATCATCCTCAGGGAGCTACGTTGTTCCGTGCTAAAGTCATTTTAAAAACATTCACAAAATAATTCCATTATATTAACAGAGTGTTGTGGCAGCATATCGTGTTGTGTAACAGTACGTTGTTGGGAATGCGTCTGGCTATTGTGTGCGTCGTGTGTTACGTAGTGAGAGACTGGCTATAGCCAGTCTTATGCCAGAGTATAGGCATAATAACAAAATGCTTTCTGATTTGCTTTATCACTAACAATTTCACTGATTTCCGTTGTTAGTAAATTTAAGGAAGAAACTGGTGAAATGTTAATATATGGAGCGTAGCTTTGTATGGTGCTAAACTTTGGAGAATTCGGACAGTAAATCGGAAATATCTTGGAAGTTTTGAAATGTGTTGCTTGATAAGGATGGAGAATACCATTTGGATCGATCTTGTGATAAATGAGGAAGTATTCCGTAGAGGCGATGAGGAAGGAAACATCCTGCATGCAAAACAAAGGAGGAAGATTAGCTGGGTTAGTCATATCTGGCGTAGGTGATGCTTTTCAAAACATGTTACTGAAGGAAATTTAGAAGTGACGGGAAAACGAGGAAGAAGACGTAAGCAGCTACAGAATGATGTTGTGTAAAAGGCAAAATATTGGAACTTGAAAGAGGAATCACTAGAACGCGCTCTGTGGAGAACTTGTTGAAGAATCTATGGACCTGTCGTAAGACAGGCTACCTAATGATTGAATGACGTGGTGAGGTCGGCACCTGCAGCACGGAATTGCTTTGACTGTGATTTCGTGTACTAAGTTCCATGTGATGGTGGTTAATTCACTTTAACCCACAATATTTAGGGTCTTTACTTCACTGACATAAGCACCGCTGTGGCCACCAAAACATAAACTTTATATCCTCCTGATATTCAGCACTGTAACCTCTATAAAACTTCAATCTTCTCATCTTATGGACCAATCATACACTACAAACGAATTTATAATATTTACAAACATTTTACGCAAAACATTTAGTCTATTTAATAATCCTGCTATTTTTTTCACATAAGCTGTACTGATGTTGAGTAACTCCCTAAAGATGATTAATATAGATAGAAACGTGTCGGATTTACGACAAATCGCGTGTAAAAAATATAATTTTAACTTTATTACATTTGTTGGGTTTATTGCTTGAATTGTTTATTAAAGCACGCACATGAATAAATTTAAACTTTTAAAGCCTACCGGTTACGTGATGCACCAACAGTTTAACATTCAACGACTGTACGCTCTGCCCACACTGTATTTATGTGTTTTGTGTTTATCTGAGAACAAACAGCGACTTGTGCCACTTAAACCATAAACTGATTGGTTTTATAACCGATATGAAAAGTGTTTACTGCGCGGTACGGGCTGGGTTTTTAAATAAAGCAGTCTGCGCTTCGTCTTTAAAGGGTTAAGCACATATTTGTGTCAAAAATATCATTACGATTGCCGGTGTAAAAGCATAAGTTACAAAGTTACAAATGTTACTTTAGTTTAATGAAAAAGCGAAATGTAATTTACACAAACACGATTTCACCTCATTTACATCAGTCTCTAAACCGCCCGTACTTTAGTAACTGTCGAATTTAAAAAATGTGTTTATTGGTACTTTTACCACAAACTGAGTAAAGGACAAGACAGGTAACGCACATTGTTGTGCATTCTCGTAAACATTGTTGCCATGGAAAAGAAATAAATATTACACATTCTGAGCCCGTTTATGTAGCCGTATTTATTCGGCGCACAAAGCGCATGTACCGTATTATATTTTCGTCTATTGCCTGTCTGGCTGTACCATTTTGTACCCATTATTTAGCAAACGGAACGATTTTTGGAAAAAAATACATTGAATATAAAATTGTGTTTTTATTTTCTCTAATTTTTTCTAGAATATTTCTTTTTGATTAGTATTCAGCGAGATATTATCGTAAATGTACAAACGTCTTCAGGTAAAGCAACCTTTATTTTCGTCACATTTCAATGAAACTGAAATTTTGCGACAGCTGTTCTAAAAACATTCATATATAAAAATTTCTTGAAAATCCGTTCAGTGGGAGCCGAGTTGTTGCATGCGGAAGAACAGACGGACGGATGGGAAGATATAACGAAGCTAGTAGTCGCTTTTCGCACTTTTTCGAAAGCACCTAAAGCGTCTATGGGATGTGTACACTCTTGCGGGAAACTTTGTGTATGCAAATGTGCGGCGAACTGATTTCTTTGGGTTCCATACAAGAACCTGCCAACTTACCTTAATTCTCTAAGACGAAGTTGAGTATCTTTCGTACTTAACACAACACTTCGTTTGGGAACCCCTGGATTTGATATTACGAGTAAGTGCGTTTTATCGTTCCCTGAAAAAACACTACGTGTAGGCCCACTTCTTTCACGGAAAATCTCCATTTTGATTTATTTCGCCGGCTAATGCTTCGCCCCTTCAGCGTCACGTAGTTATCCGCTCTGGTACGGGATCAGATCAACCCTCGGGTCTCGTCCGACCTTGTCTGCCCTGATTTATTTGTGACTGTAAGCTTCCCATTACTTTGCTTATCCGTCTATCCTTCACTCCTTCCACTCGCATATCTCACTACACTTTAGTGCCTAGAAACAAATAAGAAAACTGAGTGTACTGCTACTACTACCACTACTACTATTACTATCACTACCACTATTAATAGAACTACTAATAATACTACCACTACCACTACTACTAATACCACTACCACTACTAATAATACCACTACCGCTACTACTACTACTACTACTACTACCACCACTGCTACTACCACTACTACTACTACTACTACCACCACTGCTACTACCACTACTACTACTACTACTACTACTACCACTACTACTACTACTACTACTACTACTACTACTATTACTACTACCACCATTACTACTACTACTACCACCACAATTACTACTACTACCACTACTACTACGACTACCACTACTACTACCACTACTACTACCACTACCACCACCACTACCACCACCACCACCATCACCACTGCTACAACCACCACCGATTATTATTATTATTATTATTATTCAGTTCATTCAAGTTTATTAAATGCTGCATCAACAGTCGGAGGGCCAGTTAGAGAAACAGCACGAACTACTTACAGTACGCAAAGGTTACACTTAAGAAAGCACATTAAATCATTAAACAAGAAAGGAAAACTATGTATGTCGTAATACTGAGGTGAGTTCGTGCAATCACTGTTGCGGTGGAAAAGCAATAAGTGTCACATATTCTGAGTGTGTGTCTATAATCTTAGTTATCCAGAAAGAAGAGTGCTTGAGAGTATTATACTGTCACCTGTGGCTTGTTCGGCTTTGTCATATTCTTCTACATTATCTCATAAACGGCACGGTTTTAGGAGAAAAGTATTGAACATAAAATTTGTGTTTTGATTTTATCTACACATATTGTCTGAGACATTTCTCATTCTAAGAATAAGTGAGAGAGATGTGATCAAAAAGTGTGTTTCTCGTCATGTAAAATACTAATTATTCTTGTCATATTGTAATGAAACCTGAATTTTCTAAACAGATTTTCTAAAAATAATCAAGTATCAAATTTCAAGAATTTCCGTCCAGTGGCAGCCAAGTTTTTCAATATGGACGGATGGACGGACGGACAGACGGACAGATGGACAGAGAGATATGACGAAACTAATAGTCGGTTTTTCGCAATTTTGCAAACGCACCTAAAAATGAAGATAAACATCCGGGTATCTAAAGAAAACTTACGAATTTAACTAGGAAGTGGATATTACAGAAAGTACAAAAGCAGATGCAATACATAATAAAAACAGAGAGGAAATTACAATTGTAAAGGACAACTAACACCTGGAAGCCAATGAAAAATAAGAGCAATTAACAAACCGAAAAAAATAGACGTTTATTTTATGGTATGATCGACATGACAGTATAATGTATAAAACGAAGTGGAATTAAATATCATTGGATTTAATTACGTAGTGAAGCGAGGTGTGATTGTGACTGAAGATGTCAATTAACCTGTTGACATTAGTCGCGGTCACGCGTCTAGCTGAAAGACTGGCCTTAACACAACGCAGGGCATCAAGTTCCAAACAGTCTGTGATTATAATCGGAGACCACTCGCTATTATTTTAGTGGGTACACTTAAACTGTAGTTACTGAGATTGGCATAACAACGTCTCTCGTAACAAAGACATCAACAAGATTCTTGTAATAAAAGCCAACGAGATGCACAATTTCTCAAATTTGTTTTACAAAATACTCTACATGTTTCGGAGAGGTCCACTGTCCATCATCAGGAGTATCTCAACACTGTATAAACGCAATAGGTATTTGTCATGCTAGTTCTGTTGGCTGTATGTTAGCGTGGTCTGACCGCGCTAACATGCAGCCAACAGAACTAGCATGACAAAAACCTATTGCTTGTATACGGTGTTGAGATATTCCTGATGAAGGCAGTGGACCTGTCCGAAACATATAGAGTAGTTCATCAAATAAATTTGAGAAATCGTGTATCTCGTTGGCTTTTATTACAAGAATATATCACGAAGCTCGGTCCTCTGAATATCAAATACATCAATACGAAAGAGTGCATCGAGATGCCGCCACCTTGGTCGAAGTCCAAACAACTGCACTTATAGTCAGTGTGGTGGACTTATATTAGGAAATTTCTGAAGCACGGAAAATATGTGAAATGGTAAATAACGCCATATTAATTGGGACGGAGAGCTATCCGGATATGCAGAAAATTCGGATAATTGGATTTCTCTTTGAAAATAAGGTACATGACCTGTTCGAAGTTCGATTGTTATTATTTACGGTATGTAGCTGTGTCTAAACCTTTCTACCACGCTTCATATAAAGTTTTGTACTTGATCCGATAAAAGAGACTTTCAAGGAAAGTTAGTTTTGTAGAATTCTCGACAAATTTACCCGAAAGGACAAACCGATCCGGATAATTGGCTATCCGGATAACCAGCTTCTGGATAAGTGGACTTCTACTGTTTTAAGAAACCCATTGTCCCCACATTTACCTCGCCACTCTGTGCCAGTGAAATAAACTTTGTCATATATTTAGCGAATAAGATAAGCCACATAGTGGTACAAGTGCGTATTTGGAACTGGACTGAGCAGTGGCCTCGCGAAAGAAATACAGATGTAGGATCCGCTATAAACAATAATTCAAATTCATTGCTTAGCCACCTTTGTCGTCGAGAAGCTGTACCTGTCCCTTACAAGGGATCATTTTCAAGCGATTTCGAAATAAAGTGCATAACACCTCAATCAGTATTTCCGGCTCCTGACCGATAAGGGCCATACATAAAATCCTCTGTAATTTACTTTGCATCATCATTAACAATATCTATTATTTTTATATAATCATACTGCAATAAATTTGATTCCTTCTTGATTTATTTCCCGGCGTCGTACATTTCACTGTTTGTACAGCCCATCTGAACTTAATTTTGCCAAGTAAAGATTCCGAATAAAGAATTTCTGAGCAATTGGTTTCTAGCAGTTATTGACTTCATCTCAGGATGACAAGCAGGATTACTTGTATTTTGTTCACTGACGTGCTAAAAAATAAACAACTAATAGAGATCTTATGTTGTATTGGACCGTGCATCATCTTCATAGTTGAATAAAGAGAGACCAACTTGATGTCACTTACTTTATTATTTCATTATTTAATGCTCAACATGTTTCGGATGTTAATACATCCGTCCTCAGGAGCTTGCGACTTATTTGTTGAGTTATTTCATGGGTTGTATTG
>Ga0123354_10018419_pt1 | contig 10948 bp, 11 predicted proteins | sample TergutLab28metaG_2_FD_97872 | JGI IMG/M metagenome (GOLD analysis project Ga0123354, IMG submission 97872) | Labiotermes labralis P4 segment gut microbial communities from Petit-Saut dam, French Guiana - Lab288 P4 | ecosystem: Host-associated > Arthropoda: Insects > Digestive system > Gut ... | reverse complement strand
CGGCCTGCGTGACGGCGAGATAGTGAGCCTTAACTATGGGCAGGCAACGGCGCTTGCTCTCGACCCGATCGAGAAGAAGCCGCTTGCCCGCTTCCACCCAGGAACCACCATCTTGTCCTATGGCTCGTATGGCTGCAACCTGCGCTGTGACTTCTGCCAGAATGCTGATATCTCCACGGCAACCGCCTCTCTGCACCCTGCCCTGCGCCCGATCACGCCAGCCGAGTTAGTCGCCCAGGCTTGTGCGCTTAAACATGAGGGTAACATCGGCGTCGCCTTGACCTATAACGAGCCGCTTATCGCGCCGGAGTTCCTCATCGATACCGCTCGGCTCGCCCATGCAAGCGGCCTGCTGTGTGTCGCGGTCACCAATGGCTACGTCACAGAAACTACCTGGCAGCGATGCCTGGAGCATCTTGACGCGGCTAACATCGATCTTAAATGCTTTTCTGAGAGCAGCTATCGCGATCTTGGCGCGCCGGACGGCCTTGCAGTGGTAGAGCGCTCGATCCAGAGGGCCGTAAGCGCTGGCGTTCATGTCGAAGTCACCACCCTCATCGTCCCTGGGCTTTCCGACGATCCGGAGGCCTTCGAGCGCGAGCTTGACTGGCTTGCCACCATCGATCCGGAGATGCCGCTGCATCTCTCCCGCTTCTTTCCCTGCTACAAAAGAACGGACTGCGCACCAACCGAGCTTTCAGTCCTTCGTGACTTCGAGCGGCGCGCCTGCCAAAAACTCAGCCACGTCTATCTAGGCAATATATGAGAACCGCAGCCCCGGGAAACTGGCATAGAATAACTGGTCGGAGTTTGGTGGCTCCATAGGACGACTCAGCCTGCTCAACAGAAACACACACGCTACAATCACCAGAAAAACTACCAGGGTAAAGAGGGTCGCTGTTAACACCCGTCGTGCGAGCGTTGGCGGGTCAGGCGGAAGCCATTGATCTGCCGGATCGGGCGGCTGAGGCCACGACAACGAGAGAGCCGCCAGGGTGTCATCGGCGTCTTTTGGAGCGACCAGTATCTCCATCGGGCCGATCACTTGACTGCCGCCGCCAATACGCCCTATCCCGAATAAATCGGCCGTCATTTCGTTTCTCGTGAAAAATGGGATGCCCGTAGATTGCAACAGTGATTTTGCCAGCGCCATCTCGTCATCACGCGAAGTCCGGAACACCACAACAGGCTCATGATTATTTGGAGTACCTGTCATAGAATCCTCTTGTTCTTTATCACTCTACCGATGCGTCGCTCGCATGTCAGCCAGCGAAAGCTTCCTCTTACGTGAAAAGCATACCACAAGGAAGGTCATTGATTGTTGGTCCCGTAATTTGCGAAGTACTGAGAGAGTTCTCTATCGGCAGCACAAAGAAGATCAGGATAAGCAGGATGATCAGCGCTGCTATTAGGATGCGTTTTAATAATCGCGCTCTTGAGCGTTGGTCATCCAGGCTTTGACCATCAATGGTGGACTGCCCTTTCGAGTCCGGCGACGGGAGCGATTCGTAGGCCTGCTCTGGTGCTTCCTCTTCAGACGGCTCCGGCATGGCAAGCGCTATCTTGGCGCTGACGACATCACGCCGGGCAACCGTGACCTGCACGTGCGTCACACGGTCGACCAGCTTTGCAGTCACGGAATAGGAAATGCCAGCTGCCCGCAGCCGGGTTTCGACTGACTCCAGCTCACGCTTATGTGAGGTAGTAAAGATTGCTACCTGCTCTTCTTCGCGAGTCCGCTTGCCTGGATCATTTCTATCGAGTGCGGCAGTTCCAGGATGATCAAGTGATTTCAGTATCTCGTAAGCATCATCGACGTCCCGGGGAGCAACCGACAACTCTAATGGTCTTATTCCTCTGTGTCTCCAGCCCACATGTCCCCTGCCAAATGGGTCGTTTTTTGCCGAATCATTTTTGACAAAAAACGGGATACCGGCAGATGCCAACATCGACTTCGCCAACGCGAGATCATCGTTGCTCATCGTCTCAAGCACCACAACAGGCGCATGAATGTCTCGTTGTTCTTCACATGCCATCAGTGATCACTCTTACCTGCTTGCAAAGTATATAAGTGCCGTGATCGCAGCAAAGACGGCTACCACAAACAGGATTACCTTGAATACATGCCCCGAAAGACTTGACGAAGCAAAACTGCTTTCAGGTTCCTGAGGTTGCTCCAAAGGCGGTAGGGATGAAACAGACGGCACTTCCAGATCCAACCGATCTTCTGGATCAATCCATTCATTCAAGCCATTCTTATGCAGGTCAGCCAGAAGCTGACATGTGTCATCAACATCATGTTTGGCGACATAGAGCTGCGGTCGTCCAAAATGAGCGCCTTCTTGCTCGCCTGTCACTGAATACGGAATCTTGGCAGACTGCAACATCGACTCGACAAACGCCAGGTCTGCCTCACCTGAAAGGCCGGATGGTTGATAAACCATGACCGCGTCATCTGGATCAACCCACTCATCCATGAAAAGTCGCTCCCCTCCCCGCTCTACAAATGCCGCAGCAACGCGATGCCGCTGTCCTTGTAGGGCGGATAGCGCAGCGCGACGTCAAGCAAGTTCGACTTCTTCAGTACGCTCTTGTAGTGCGTAAAGGTGTCAAAGCCCGTCTTACCGTGATAGGCGCCCATGCCGCTCTGGCCCACCCCGCCAAAAGGCAGGTGGTTGGTGGCCAGGTGCACGATCGTGTCATTGACGCAGCCGCCGCCAAACTGCAGGCACCCCAGCAACGCTCGCTCGCGTGCTTTCCTGCCCGTAAAGATATAGGTGGCGAGCGGACGGGGTCGCGCGCTGATCTCCTCAACGACCTCCTCGATGTCGGTATAAGTCATGACCGGCAACACAGGGCCAAAGATCTCCTCCCGCATGATCGGTGAGTCCCAGGTGATGTCGTCGAGCAGCGTCGGCTCGATCCGCAGCGTCGCGCGATCACTCCCGCCGCCGCAGATGACCGACTCCCCCTGCATCAGGCCGCAGACGCGGTCAAAGTGCTTCTCATTGACCATGTGGGAAAACGATTCGCTGCCCAGCGGCTCGTCACCATAAAACTTCCTGATGCTATCTTTGATGCCCGCCACCAGCTGGTCCTTCACGCTGGCATGCACGTAGAGGTAGTCAGGCGCCACGCAAGTCTGCCCCGAGTTCAGGAACTTGCCCCAGGCAATGCGCCGCGCCGCCAATTTGATGTCGGCGGTCTCGTCGACCAGGCAGGGGCTCTTGCCACCGAGCTCCAGGATCACGGGCGTCAAATGCTTGGCCGCGGTCTCCATGACCAGGCGTCCCACGTCCACGCTGCCCGTGAAGCAGATCTTGTCCCAGGGCTCGTCGAGCAGCGCCTGGTTCTCGGTACGCCCGCCTTCGACCACGGCAACGCGCTTTGGCTCAAACAGCTCGCCGATCATACGCGCGATGATATGTGAGGTCGCCGGGCTGTAGGCTGAAGGTTTGACCACCGCGCAGTTGCCCGCTGCCAGCGCCGCAACCAGCGGGGCCAGGGTCAGCTGAAACGGATAATTCCACGGCGACATGATGAGTACGACGCCAAAGGGGTCCGGATAGATCTTGCTGGATGCCAGAAAGTGCACGATCGGCGTCGGCACACGGCGTGGCCGGGTCCAGCGCTTCAGGTGCGCGCGCGCGTGGCGGATCTCAGAGAGCACCACGTAGATCTCAGTCGCATAGGCCTCGAAACCCGACTTGCCCAGGTCTTCTGCCAACGCGTCGCGGATCTCAGCCTCATGCATGGTGATCCACATCTCCAGGCCGGTCAATGCCGCCTTGCGCGCCTCCAGGGTACTGGGTGTTCCGGTTGCGAAATGAGTACGCTGCGCCACGACAAGTTGTTTGATATGTTCTGCATCCATCAGGCGTGCACCTCCTGCTCTTGTCCCGCATCACGGGTAACCAGTATCTTGCGATAGATTGCTTCGATCTCTGTAGCGTCCATGATCCTCGGCACCGGATAGAGCGGGTTTGCCTCATACAGCGCCCGTTTGGTCAAAAGCGGGATATCGGCCTCCTTGAGCTCGGGGAGCTGGTGCGGGATACCCAGCTCATCGCTCAGTTTCCGGATCGCCGCGATAAAGGCCTGAGCGTACTCATGGCGCTGCGCCCTGGTCAGGCGGCGGAACATGCGCGCGAGCGTCGTCTCGTCGACCTCGGGAGGTTCGACCACGCCGGTGACAATGGCCATCTCGGCCAGCGCGCGTTCTGCTGGCGTACCGTAGGCCTCCAGCACGATGGGCAGCAGCACCGCATTGGCAAGCCCGTGAGGCGTCCCATACATCCCGCCCATCTGGTGCGCGCAGGCATGCACGTAGCCCACGTAGGCGCGCGTGAAAGCGGCGCCCGCCAGAAACGCCGCCTGCTGCATCGTGTGGCGCGCTTCCAGATCATCGCCGTGCTCATAGGCCGTCTTCAGGCTCTCGAAAACCAGAGCGGCAGCGGCCAAGGCGTCGGCGCGCGTCGAGCCGGTGTTCTCCTGGCCAAGGTAGGCCTCGACCGCATGGGTGAGCGCGTCGAGTCCCGTAGCCGCCGTAATAGCTGGCGGCAGGCTGCTGGTGAAGCTGGGATCAAGCAGCGCGTAATGCGGGATAAGCGAAGGATCGTTGATGGCGTATTTCTCGCCGGTGCTGGGGTCTTTGACGACCGCGGCAAGCGTCGTCTCGCTGCCGGTGCCAGCTGTCGTCGGTATCGCGATCAGAAGGGGCAGGCGGCGGCGCACTTTAAGCTGGCCGCGCAGCTGCGGGATCTGCTTCTTTGGCTTTACGAGGCGCATTCCGGCGCCCTTAGCGCAGTCCATGGGCGAGCCTCCGCCCAGCGCGATAAGCGCCTGACAGTCCTGCTCCAGATAGAGCGCGCGGGCTTCCTCGATGTTGGCGATCGTGGGATTAGGCTCAGTATCGCCATAGCAGACGACTGTGATCTGGCTGCTACCGAGCGCCTTGACCAGGTCACGATCGAGCCCGACCTTGAGAATGCCAGCATCGGTGACCAGAAGTACCCGGCTGATCTCTTTGCCCTGGAGCAAGGTGACCAGCGCCGCGATACTGTCCAGGGTCTCCGGCTTGCGCCACGGAAGGAAATTGGCAGCCAGCCTGAATGCTTGCTGATAGATGCGGCAGTACGCGCGATAAAAAACTGACATCAATACTCCTCACAGGTAGGAAAAAGAGATTGTTATATTATCCTACAAAGTGAGCGACGTGCTAAGTGGCTGCCTGCTGCGATACAATGCGAAAGGTAGAGAATGCTACCTACTCTTCTGACTACTCAGCACCATACGAGCATTTGCAGCAAGGAGAACCGATGAGCGAATTCATAATGAGCGATAACCCCATAGACTGTATTGGAAACGACGCTCTTGATCTCTCCAGCGCGGCTTCAGCACTTGTTGATTTTATTCGCATGTCTGACACGCCGCTCACTATTTCCGTGCAGGGTGAATGGGGAACAGGAAAAACATCACTTCTTAAAATGATGGAATCAAAATTAATTAATGATCCCAAAATGAATACGATCATGATTGATTCTTGGGAACATTTTCTTGGGAACACTACGCAAGGAAATGCTGAACAAATAATCGTTGCCATTATTAATAGCTTGACACAATTGCAATCATCAACACCTGCTCAGAAGCTTGCCACTACTGGTCGCGCACTGCAAAATTTTTTAGCAAAAAGCGCTGGCGTCGCTGCAAGCCTTAAAGGGGGCGACGGGCAGATGATAATAGACACCCTGCACAGCCAAGTTGATGTTGTAAGCGAGCTACGAAAGGCAATTGCAGACCTAATCGATGCGAATAACACCAGCAAGTTCGTTATATTTATTGACAATCTTGATCGTGTCGAGCCTGCATCTGCTGTCGAAGTGCTGGAAATGCTTAAGAATATCTTTTCTGTTAATAACTGCATTTTTATTATCGCAATTGATTTTAATGTTGTATCCTCCGGCCTCGAGCAAAAGTACCCTTCTTTAAGCAGGTTTGATGAACACCTTCACCGCGATTATTTTGACAAGATTTTTCAATTTTCTTATATTGTTCCCACAAACCCACGTCTTGCAAAACGCATGATTCAGGATGGACTTGACAAAATCGGTTATTTTACTAGCGAAGATCATACACCCTTACAAGCGGATATTCTTAACGTACTTATAGAAATCGTGAGCAGTAACCCTAGAAAAATCAAGCGTTTCATCAATTCAATCCACTATCGCATGCTGGTCGATGCTTACAATAATAACTATCTGCATAATGGCAGTTTTCATTTACGGGCGATTAATGCCATCATCGTAGCGCTCACAATCATATGCCCGGATTTTGTTCGCCAGCTTTATTCCTATCCAAATTTCGCACAACCTTCAAGTAAAACGCTTAGAGCTATTGCGCCAAATCTATCTAGCAAGGATTTTGAAGAGAGCTTCTCCTGGGAGCAATACTATCGGGTGGCGCTTTCTGCCAGCCCTTATGCCTCACTTACTGACATCATCATCTTGGCGCTTAGAAAAATTGAGGATCTGCTAGAGCAGGATGGGCATATCGCTTTCAGCGTTGTGCTTGGACTCTCTCAGTTCATCAGCCCCTCAATTGGAGATGTTGGGATCGAAGAAAAGAAATTCACCCAGTATGTCTCGCAACCTTACCGATACGGGACGAGGCTTCTTGCACAATTTCATCTTCCGCAACATGCACACGTTCTCCATTTGTCTTGTCAAGATGGTGCAATCACTCTAAAAATGCTACAGGAAAATCCTTCCATAACTATTGATGCAACTAATACGCAGGAAAATCTCTACCAGGCAACTTTACAGAAACTTAATACGAGCAATATTGACCCTCGCAGATATACGATTCAGCTTTGCCAAATAGATGATATTGAGGCATATCAAGCGTATGATATTGTCTTCTCAGTAGCAGCGATACATTGGCGAGGGAAAGGGGCCTATCTTAAAATATTTGATGCGTTAAAACCATCGGGCTGGGCTCATCTTCAACAGAACATGGCCAACACTTATCAAGAAATGTATGACGTTTTGATGCGTGCCGCTCTTGAATTTGACATAGATCTCCGAAGATTAACCCCCTTCTATCTACCTACTCAACAAGAGCTCCATACTTGGTTAGAACAGGTTGGTTTTTCAAAGATAGAGATCGCTATCGAAAAAGACGAATCTGAAGATCCCTTAAAGCTATACCATGCATATGCAAGCGCCAGCGCGCTTTCTTATCTTGATATGATTACCGAGAGTGGAACCCAGCAGCTAAAACAACAAATCATACAAAGATTTCTTGAAATATGCGAGGAGGAGCATACGCCGACAACAATTAACATTGCGTGGATTCATTTACAAAAATGAATCGCCTCCGGGTTGGCTGGAGAGTTAAGTGAAAACGCAATCACAACAAACCGTCGCGTTTAGTCTGACGCAACCCAAAAAAGAGGTCTGCGAAGAATAGTATTCGCCACCCGGCAGCCTTGAATAACTTACGGCCTTATCGGCATGCCAGGATGTCCTTATTGGGGTTCCAGAATTGCCTTGTTGGCGATCCTGTTCAGATTTGCGGACACGATGAAAGCCGCCAGAAGTACCACACTTATTCCAGCCATAACAAACGTGCCACCTTCTTGTGTCAGCAAGCTTTTTGCCAGAAAGAACGACACGCCACCCGCTAAGGTCATGATCAGGGTCAGGGCGCCTAAGATCATCAGGGGCAGACCCTTGCCAATCTCTTTGCCAAAGGTAGCGCCAAGTAGGCCGACAAAGAATTCGAATGCGCCTCCTGCCAGAAACAGGATGCTGGAAGCAAACAGCAGATGATTCTGCCACCTGATGCCATAGTTCACCGTGCCGAGCGCAGCCATCACATTGATGGGACCAAACACGAGCAAAGCCAGTCCGCTCACCAATAATGCGGTTGCCCCTGGAGCTCTCCTCATAGTCGCCGTCCTCCCCGTAGCAGATGCGTCATTTCTTATGAGAGCGCAGGCTCAACGAGGCCACAATGTGCAGCGCAGGCTCAGCGAGGCCACTTCGAGTCAAGCGACTCTCTGCTCTGTAGAACCGATTGATAGTATTTCGGTTTGAGCTGCGCCTTGGAAGTTGCCAAGCGCTCAAGCTGTGCGATTTTGCGTTCCTCACGAACTACATACGGCATCATGTCCGGATGGGTATGGCGCCAGATCCTGAGTTTCTCTTTTCTATCCTGGATCGACATACTCTTGACCTCTCCCTTTTGCGTCGTCGCCCCAACAACCGGGTGGGCTATCCATTGTGACACAACAGGGGATCGTTGTCTGCCCCCAATTCTCAGATAACACAAATTAGTGTACGCTTGAGATATGTGGTACTGGATCAAGAAGATATTTTTCATCGTAGTAGCGATCGCGATCATGAGCGCAAGTGTCAACCTGTTTCTGGGCCCCCATCATATCGCCGCTGGAGGGTTGACCGGCCTGTCCATCATTCTGGAGCAACTCTGGGGCATAGACCGCGCTGTGATCATCCTGGTCGGGAACATAGTAGTGTTGGTTTGCGCCTTGATCTTCCTCGACAAGGAAACATTCTTCAAAACGGTGATCGGCGCGCTGCTGCTGCCGATCTTTATCGGCCTGATCCCGCATTTCACCCTGGTAAGTAATACTATGCTCTCAATGATAGTCGGCAGCGTATTGTTTGGGGTGGCTGTCGCGATCTTATATCACAATAACGCATCCAGCGGTGGCACCGCCGTCCCCCCTTTGATCCTCAAGAAGTACTTCAACCTCAGCCCTTCCATTGGACTTTTCGTAACCGACGCTGTCGTGGTCATCTTGTCGCTGTTGGTATTCCATATGGAAGCGTTCTTCTACGCCATTTTCTCCATTTTCATCACATCGGCCGTCATGCACTATATCGAAAACGGCCTGGATAAGAAAAAGCTGGTATATATCATCAGCAGCATGAACGATTCAATAGCTGCCAGCATCATGAGTGAGCTCAGCAAAGACGCGACCATCATGCCGGTCGACAAGATCAACGTGCAAAACGAGACGACCATGCTTATGGTCACGGTCAGCTCACAGAAATACCAACAGCTGATAGCGATCACAAAAGAGCATGACAAAGACGCTTACCTGCTCGCCACTGCCGTATCAGATATCAACGGACGCGGCTTTACTTACGAGCCTGGCAGCGTTTAAGGGTCTTTTTTGGCCTCTTCTCAATCCCCCGGCAAGAATTTGACCTGCCTGGTCTGCAGGTCGTATACGGCGCCTATCACTTTGAGCTGCCCTGCCTCGACCAAAGACCTTACCGCTTCGCTTTGCATGGCGCATTGCTGGCTGTGCGCAATATTGCTTAAAATGGCCTCATGCTCACTGGTCGTATCGCTGATACCGCTCTGAATCTCACTGATCACCGTATCGAGATACCCGCTTGCTCGTCCTGCGAGCGCGCTGGCCACGGCGCCACACTGGCTGTGTCCCATGATAACCACAAGCGACACTCCCAGCTGTCCCACCGCGTATTCGATACTACCGCGCTCGAAGTCGCCGATCACATTGCCTGCCGTACGCACCACAAAGAGATCGCCGACACCTGCAGAGAACACATGCTCTGGTGGCACGCGCGAATCAGAACACGTTACCACTATCGCATAAGGTCTCTGGCCGTTATGAGCCACTTCGGTCGTCCGCTCATACGATATATCCGCCGGATTCGTAGTGCTTTCAACGAAAGCCTTGTTGCCTGTGACCAGCTTTTGCAGCGCCAACTCGGAAGCGTTACTATCGTTCTCAGCCATAAGCCTCCCAGGATTTTGCTATACTTCTACCTCTTCATCATAATAGTAACAGAACCACCAGCTTTGATTTGCAAGAAAGTAGTCGCTATGTTTGAACCTATAGGAATCGTAAGATCCCCCGTTACCAATAAAGTCGATCATGATTGGGGAGCAATCATCTCCCAGGTCGTCATCGATGAACCCTTTGCAGACGGGTTACAAGGCTTGAAAGACTTCAGCCATATCATTGTGGTTTATCACCTCGACCAAGCCAGGTTCCAACCAGAGGAACACCTCCAGAGACACCCGCAGGAGCGTGAAGATCTGCCCTGTGTCGGCATCTTTTCTCAGCGAGCAAAAGACCGCCCGAACCCCATTGGCATCACCGCAGTAAGACTGCTCTCAGTGCATGACAACGAGGTCGAGGTGCAAGGGCTTGACGCCATAGATGGCACCCCTGTTCTGGATATCAAGCCCTATTTCCCACAGTATGACTTGAAAGAAAACGCGCAGGTCCCAGACTGGGTCAATGTTCTCATGAAAGATTACTTTTAGCCAGTTACGCCTTGCTGTGGACTCACAAAAAATTGCTTGCGAGATCCGCCGCACCTACTCCGCCTGTAAGAACTACATTCGCGATCTAATGCCTTATGGAAATTTCTCCATTCAGCATATTCCAAGTCCTTTTACATATCTCGGGTATACCAAAACTCATTTCCGATATCATCAATTTGCTTGATTACCTCAAAAGAGCTGTCACCCGTGAGCATCGCAGGAAGCCGGTAGATTGCCCTGTCCCGACCTGGTTAACGCTGCTTTGTGTTTTAGGTGCGTGAGAAAGTGGCGCGCCGGGGAGCGAAGCGGGCTGTAGCCCGTGAGCTGCCCGGGAAGCCGCTTTATCGCGTGCGCTACTCAGTAGAATCTGCTTTTCGTGTGTTTTGAGGAGCGAGATAGCGGTGCGCTGCAAGACGCGCTGGGCCTTCGCCCGCGCGGATTGCAGCAAGCCGGTAGATTGCCCTCAAAACACACGAAAAGAGCCCTTTGTGTTGGCGACGACCTACTCTCCCACGGACTTACTCCGCAGTACCATCGGCGCTGAAAGGCTTAACTTCCGAGTTCGGAATGGGATCGGGTGTACCCCCTTCGCCATAGTCACCAACACAAAAGGCTCTCGTCT
>Ga0123354_10018418_pt1 | contig 10949 bp, 5 predicted proteins | sample TergutLab28metaG_2_FD_97872 | JGI IMG/M metagenome (GOLD analysis project Ga0123354, IMG submission 97872) | Labiotermes labralis P4 segment gut microbial communities from Petit-Saut dam, French Guiana - Lab288 P4 | ecosystem: Host-associated > Arthropoda: Insects > Digestive system > Gut ... | reverse complement strand
TTACAGGCCTGGACAGGCCCAGAGGGTTCCAGGAAGTTAAGGCTCCCAGATTTCGTAACAACGGCACAGGATGGTGGTAGGTTGTCAGCCTTACGCACCGGCCGCCTTTACCCCCAGGAAATATTCCTGGTACTCACTTCAGTTAGAGGCTGAGTCGACCCCAGGGCCATAGTGCGATCGGAAGGATTTTATGTCAATGAAAAATCCACTGACACTAGCTGATTTGTAACACAGCACATTAACCACTGTGCTACCGCGGTCCCCCTTTGGTTGGAGGATTCCATTTAAATATCTTGTTGACTGTTCTGGTATCTGGCATTCTCTGTACATGACCAAACCAGCTTAGTCTTTGAGCTTTAATGTAATTGACTACGTTTTTGTGTTTTATCAGTTTATCTAATTCTTCATTAGTTTTAATCCTCCATATTTGATTTTCCTTCGTAGGCCCAAATATTCTTCTTAAAATTTTCCTCTCGAAGACCAGCAATTTCTGAATTGTAGTTTCTTTCAACACCCATGTTTTTCAGGCTTATGTCACTATTGGTCTTATGACAGTTCTGTATAATATTAATATCGAGCTCTTAGTGTCTAATCTATTTTTGAAGAACTTTTGGTTTGCGTAGTATGCCTTTGTACCAACACCCATCCTCTCTTTGACTTCCTAACCGGAGTGACTAATTAATTAATTAAAATCAGTTTAATTATCATCCTACTAATGCACTTACATAAAATTTCACATTAAAACACATAAAATCGCTCCGCTATATTTCGTTTCTAAGATCATCCTTTTTAAGTGTTTTAGTGTGAAATTTTTTATGTAAGTGCATTTGTTGGTTGATAATTAACCTTTTGGCGCCGGAATAATTTTTTTTAATTTTAGCACACACCGTATATAAAATGTGAATAATACAGGAACCAAATACGTTAGAATTATGAAACAAACTGTATTTTGAAGAGAAAAAAAGGAGAGTATACACCATGTTTAAACTATTCAATACCTATATTTGTTGAATAAATATATAAAATGCAACTTTAGAGGTTAGCGGTGCGGTACGACCACTGTAGTTGACATTAGGAGTCAAAGGGGTAAAGTGATTCTACGTAATGCACGGTATAGGAATAAGGATAATTAATTAAAATTCTAACGAATATTTCTTAAGAACTCCTTGTGTTCTTATGTTCCTTTGGGGAATTTCAACTAACAGGCGCCCTTTCGGGAAGTCCATAACGAGATAAACCATTAAATTTTACAGTCCATATCTCCAACTGCATGCACCATATTGGGTCAAGTCACAGCAGCCGAAGGCTCCATAAGACGCCCTGCTTGCTAGGCAACCTGCAATAAAGAATTCCGAGAAACCTGCCTCCAGCCTCCAACTGTTGTCAAGCATAGGCTTACTTGAGACCCAAACCTAGTAAGTGGAATTTAAGTACGTAGCGCTATGTGGTTGAGAAATACTTCTGACATGATCCATTTTTATTCCGTCATATAACAATGGACGACCCAGAACATCCACCGACAATTCGAAAGGGAAGCCCACATTTTCCTGAACCTAACGACCAAACCTAAATTCCTGTCCCTGACATGCGGTCTGACAAGTCGCTACTTCAAAACCAACCCACTACAACAACTCTAACTGTGGTTCACGAAACAGCAGCGGGTCGCACTGACGCATCGTTCTAGTGCTTCAATCTATATCATATAACATTATAATATCCTTTTGACACTGTATGCAGCACGCTTCATATTTCACGTCACTCCGTACTTACCAACAATTAATGCAAACTCTTTGTAAACTAATCACTTCTTAACCATAACTCCGACGTCTTTCGGCGTTTGTCTGCGCCGTCTTAAAGGGATTTTTGACTTGAGTATTTTAACCTTTAGACGCCTAACTTCAACTATAGTGGACGTACCGCACCGCTAACCTCAAAAGTTGCATTTTATATATTTATTCAACAAATATAAGTACCGAATATTTTAAGCATGGTATATACTCTCCGTTTTTTTTTCTCTTCAAAATACAGTTTGTTTCATAATTCTAACTTATTTGGTTCCTGTATTATTCACATTTTATATACAGGATGTGCTGAAATTATAAAAAATTATTCCGGCTCCAAAAGGTTAATTGCCAAACATTTTAACGTCATCATAGCTAAAGTGCTTTGAAAATGGTAAAATGTGAAATATTTGACAGAGTCTAAACTATTCTTATAATAAAACCAAACAGATGCACTAAATTCTCAAATTCATATTTGGAATAAAACTCTACATATTTCGGACATTTCCTCTGTCCATCATCTTCATCAGTTTTTCACTGTACACACAGCAATGGTATGACATACACCATTGCTGTGTGTACAGTGAAAAACTGATGATGATGGACAGAAGAACTGTCCGAAATATACAGAGTTTTATTCCAAAAATAAATTTGAGAAATTAGTGAATCTGTTTGGTTTTATTATAAGAATTTATCACGATGCACGGTCACCTGAACGTTAAATTAGTCTAAACTAAGTTTTAAGTGTGAAAACGTGGTAAACATTTCAACCATTTAAATATCTGAATATACACGACAGTGTAAAGAACTCAGCTGTTGTCATAAGGTGTGGATTCCGAGTGAAACGTATCTTAGAATCAATTGGTGTTTGTGTCAATTTGATGTGTTATGAACAACAATGAAGAAATCCCTGAATATGGAGTAAACAAAAGGCGAAACGCTTCGGAGACATGGTTAATAAGTGATTAGTTTACAAATATTTTTCTTGAAAACTTTGTAGATTGCTTATCATGTCAAGTGAGGAAATTTCGTTACAGAATTTATAAAAGCCCACAATTTGAGTCCAAATTGAATTATTTCAAAACAGTTCACATACACACGCATACACTCACACACACACACACACACCACACACACACACACACGCATACACTCACACACACACACACGCACACACCACATACACACACACACCACATACACACACACACACCACACACACAAGCACCAATTTTATCTAAAATTTATATTAGTGTTATCCTACCATCTATTCCTAGGTCTGTAAAAATGTCTCTTTCCTTCCAAACAGAACGTTGCTTTTGTCACCACTCCCATGCGTAATGCATGTCCAGCTCATCTCATTCTCCTACACTTGATCACCATAAATTGCAGAGATTGGAGTCAAATTATGAAGCTACTAACTCTGCAATTACATCCAACCTGTTAGCTCCTATCTCTGATCTCATGATGTTTCCTCAGTACCAAATTTTTAAATGTTTTAGCTTCTTCCTGCACAAGGATACACCAAGATTATAAAACGCCAGTAGAATATTTTCCAAACTGCATGTTCTTATACTAGCTATCCATCTGCTGCTAGGATTAAAAAATTTTCTCTTATCTTGGGAATTTCAGACGTAAATTCTGCGGGCAATTCTACATAATAATTTCAGGAATTTCTCTGTTTTTCTAAACATTACTATAAATTTTGAATCCTTTGTTAAAATCTTGGACGCTACGATTCGGAAACAGACTGTGTCCGCGAAAAGAACCTTTATCTTTAACATCGAACGACAGGAAATATGGACATAATAATGACAGAAAAAGCGGAAGAATATATCGTCTTCAGAGCCCTCAGTTTTTATATTGCTCTACAGTCCACTATCAAGAAACAGAAGATAAAGGAATCCCCGTAGGAGCCTGGACTGGCCCTTAGGGGTGCAGGAGGTTCAGACTCCCAGGATTTCTACACAATCGTCACATGAAAATGATAAGGTTATCAGTCCTACGCACCGGCCACCTTTATTCCGAACGACACTCATGGTACTCATTTCTGTTACACAGAGAGTCGACCGCATGGGCATAGTCCGGCCGGAAAGATTAGGTCTTTGAAACATCGGGACTCGAATCCCTGAACTTCCGGCTTGTAGCGCAGTGCCTCAACCAACTGCCTCCATCGCGTGCCCCACATTTCGTTAGCATCAAACATGATGTACTGCACTACACAGAATACTCTCAGATTGCTCTTAAAGCACGTCTGTTTGTTACAGAATTCCTTAACCTTTTGACGCCTAATGTCAACTATAGTGGTCGTACCGCACCGCTAACCTCTAAAGTTGCATTTTATATATTTATTTAACAAATATAGGTACCTGGTATATACTCTCCTGCTTTTTCTCTTCAAAATGCAGTTTGTTTCATAATTCTAACTTATTTGGTTCCTCTATTATTCACATTTTATATACAGAGTGTGCTAAAATTAAAAAAATAGTTCCGGCGCCAAAAGGTTAATAGTGCAACCTCATATTCGCACAGTTCACACGACGTTTCATAATCAGAGACGTAAAAGTATTTGAGTCTTCCAGGTGATCACGCTTATTAAAAGACGGTCGGAGATGAAGCCGGTCTTCGTTAAAAAGTAAGTAGTGAAGGTTATCCAGAAAATAAGTTCCGTTTGCGAATATTGTCTCTGCAGCGCTGCGGCCATGATGGTGCGCATGCGTACCGAGTTTGTTGAATCTGTGGCAAGGCACGGACGCAATTTGCAGATATTCGAACAGTGTTTACTCATCGTGCGGTGTGTTTATAATGTTTAAGAAAATAGAGAATCCCGCCGCATGTGAAATTCAGCCTGTAATCCGTTTCTTGAATGCAAAGAACATGACACCGGCTGAAATTCATCATCAAATTTGTGACGTGTATGGAGAACATGCCGTGAGTAGTTCAATGGTACGGAAATGGGTGCGACTGTTTAATGAAGGACGCGAAAATGTGCATGATGATCCGCGGAGCGGCCGACCGTCTGTGGTGAATGAAGATTTGGTGCGTGCATTTGAAGAGAAGATTAGGGAGAACAGATGATCCACCATTATGTCAATTTCCCTGCATTTTCATCAAATTTTGCGGTCACTTCTTCACAAAATTGTGTCTGAGGTCAAAGAAGCCGTTACCACTTGCTTTGCATCTCAGGTGGCATCATTCTAGGATGAAGGGTTACAAAAACTGGTGCAATGATAAGACAAGTGCCTCAACAATGGAGGAAACTGTGTCCAAAAGTAGTGTACGGTATGTACACCAAATGGCACTACACATGGTTTGTAATATATTCTTGTTTTTTTCTTAATAGCCCATCGAAACCTACTTTCTGGATAACCCTTGTTAGTAAGTACTTAAAAAGGTAAAACAGTCCCATCACAGGCCTGGACAGGCCCTGGGGGTTCCCAAATTTCAAAACAATCGGCACATGAAGATTATAAGGTTATCAGCCTTACGCACCGGCCGCCTTTACCCCCAGGAAATACTTCTGGTACTCATTTCTGTTAGAGGCTGAGTCGACTCCGGGGCCATAGTGCGATCGGAAGGATTATGTCAATGAAATATTTCAATGACAATATCGGAAATCGAAACTGCGACCTCCCATTTTGTAGCGCAATGCCTCAACCAAATCCGCCACCGCGTGCCCAGTAAGTAAGTAAGTAATTAAGTAAGTAAATAAGTAAGCAAGTAGATAGGCTTAAATAATAATCTCCTTACAATCTAAATAAGTAAGTAAGTAAGTAAGTAGGTAGGTTTAAATAATAATTTCCTTACACTCTAAGTAAGTAAATATGTAAGTAAGTAAGAAAGTACTTAAGTAAGTAGGTAGGCTTAAATAATAATCTCCTTACAATCTAAGTAATTAAGTAAGTAGGTAGGCTTAAATAATAATCTCCTTACAATCTAAGTAAGTAAGTAAGTAAGTACGTAAGTAAGTAGGTAGGCTTAAATAATAATCTCCTTACAATCTAAGTAAGTAAGTAAGTAAGTACCTAAGTAAGTAGGTAGGCTTAAATAATAATCTTCTTACAATCTAAGTAATTAAGTAAGTAGGTAGGCTTAAATAATAATCTCCTTACAATCTAAGTAAGTAAGTAAGTAAGTACGTAAGTAATTAGGTACGCTTAAATAATAATCTTCTTACAATCTAAGTAAATAAGTAAGTACGTAAGTAAGTAGGTAGGTTTAAATAATAGTCTCCTCACAATGTAAGTAAGTAAGTACGTAAGTAAGTAAGTAGGCTTAAATGTTAACCTCCTTACAATCTGCTGCAATAAACTGTTACAGAACGCAAAATTCTGACTCCAGCTCTTTGTCTGTCACACAGTTACTTAAGACATAGTGCTAAGAAGATCAAGACAGGAGTCTTGATCTTCTTTCTTCTTTTAATATCCGCGTATCTTTCCACGAAAGAAACGTTTAGCCCACCCGGAAATGACATATACCAATCATATCCATGCATCCAATAATCAAGTTCCAAGAGGAATATTTACAGATTTCATGCAACCAGTAAACATGCAATTTTCATCTCACCTTTCATTTTGTTTCTTTTCTTTGCAGTAAACTTGGCAGCAAAATGTGTTACAGTGAAGAAACAGTAATAATATTTGAATCGACGTTTCCAGCAATTCGTCACACAAGAGTCTCCACAACAACAAAAAAAGACAGAAAAAGGTTAGATTTTGAAGTAGATAAACAAGAGGATGAACGGCTGTGGGGCCCTCGTCTGTTTCACGGCCCATTTACACTTAATACTGAAACTATTTTCATTGTTACACCGTGCATGTTGTCGAGTTTAGTCATTTAATACACCAACTGATGCACTTATATAAAAGTTACACTAAAACTGCTCCGACATGTTTCGGTCCTAAGACCATCATCAGTGAGTAATATTTCCTTGCTAAAGTCACATCAGCTTGCTGCCACAACACCCTATTAGTAAAACGAAGTTAATCAGTGACTATTTTAGATGTGACTTTAGCAAGGAAAATATAACTCACTGATGATGGTCTTAGGACCGAAACATGTCGGAGCAGTTTTAGTGTTTTAATGTGTAACATTTATATAAGTGCATTAGTTGGTGTACTAACCTTTTGACAACTAACGACCCCTATACGGGTCGTACCGCACCGCTAACCTCTAAACTTTGCATTTTATATATTTATTCAACAAATATAGGTACTGAATATTTTAAACATGATACACACTCTCCGTTCTTTTCTCTTCTAAATGCAGTTTGTTTCATAATTATAACATATTTGGTTGACGTATTATTCACATTATATATAGAGAGTGTGCTAAAATTTAAACAAATATTTCCGGCGCCAAAAGGTTAATTGAGTATTGCATAAGCATTTGGCGTTCATAAATTAAAATCCATTCTTGTACGAGTGGAAACAATGTGGAATAATTTTGTTGAAATACTGGGTTGTACTACCACTAAATGGAGCTGGCATATCAGAACGAATTCAGGATATGTGCACCAATGCTCGATCCCGCTACAATCCAACCTTTCCTGAACTAATCTACCTATGCCAGCATAAACCAATCTAGCCTAAAGTCACAAAATAATGTTTAAAGGACCATAATAGATGGCCACAATACCTTAAACATAACCCAATACAACGAAATCCATGTTAAAAGAGGAAGACAAAATGTACAGACAAATCTCACTATCTGATACATTAGAGGTTAATGTCAAGCAGTCCCTGTACAGGCCTGAACAGGACCTGAGGTTTTGAGGTCGTTGAGTCTCCCATATTTCAATACATTCGGCATATGATGGTGGTAAGTTTGCCAGCCCTACGCACCTGCCCTCTTTACCATCCAGCAAATCTCCCCGGTACTCATTTCTGTTAGAGACTGAGTCGACCTCAGGGGCACAGCGCGGTCGGAAAGATAATGCCAATTCCAATGACATTATCGGGAAACGAACCTGCGATCTTCCGGCTTGTAGCACAGTGTCTCAACCAGTTACAGTACAGCCTGCCCAATCTTTACCGTACCAAATAATAATGCAAGACTTAAGTGCCATTACATTTGCAGACAACAACGTATAGAAGATGAAGGTGTGAATATCTTGGAATGCAAGTGTACATTTTTGCAGCGTACCGTGAGTTTGAGAGACGGGCAAAACATTCGGTTCTTTTTCATACAGATGGCAGCTTGTCACCAATGTTACACTTAAATGTGTGTCTGTGTATGTGTGTATATATATACTTGCTTGCTTACTTACATACTTACTTACTTACTTACTGCAAACAGCAGAATCCTTCTTGAGAAGCTAACCAGTTTGCATCTAGTCAAGAAATTCCCTGCATTTTATGGAACCCGAAGATTCATATATATATACACTTGCTTGATTACTTACTTACTGCAAACAGCAGAGTCCTCCTTGAGAAGCTAACTGGTTTGCAACTAGTCAAGAAATTCCCCGCATTTTACAGAACCCGAAGGTTCATTACCGCACTCACAAGCGTCCGCCACCTGTCCCTATTCTGAGCCAGCTTAATCCAGTCCATTCCACTTCCTGAAGATCTGTCTTATTATTATCTTTCCACTTGCGATTTGGTCTCCCAAGTGGTCTCTTTCCCTCAGGTTTTCTGACCAAAATCCTGTATATATGTATATATATATATAAATATAAACATCTTAGCCAAAAAGGCAAGAACTATACAAACATAAATCAAACCACCAACCAAGGAACTATCAATACACAACATAAATAAGCATAAAGAACCTAAAGAATTATAAACAAATAACATACCAAACAACAATGGAAGAGAAGCCAACAAAGTATAAAATAACAAATAATATCCATGTAGTGTCAATATAAGCGTTTTGCTGTAAATTAAATGGCGTCCTGCCACTTGTCACCAGTAGAAGGTTAATAATAAGTACCGTCTTTATGCAAAACATCTTAAATTTACATTAGATTAAACAGAATTAAATCTCTAACGTGTAAGAAATGTACACACTGGTAACACGAAGTGTATATCAGTTAAATGAAGGCTGTGTCACACAGCTGTTCGTGTGTGAAACAGTTCATTGCCATGCAAAAATCATTAGTGACTCTCGAATGTAATCTTTCACAAAGGTAAGATATTTTAAGCTGTGAGATTGCAACTTTTTGTGTTACAGCTGTTAAGGAACCTCTCTTCCTCACCCTCTCATTTCCTTGTCCTCTTCCTCCCTCCCTTCTTCCACTCCCCTCCTTGTCAGAGGTTACACAACTTCCCGATCACTTATCATGACTATGCACAATTAGAGTATCAGGAGAAAGAGGTCTCTAAATTTGAGTTGGCTTGTATGAACTCGTGTCAAAATGAAACACAATTCTTATGTATACAGGGGTGCCGATAAGTCCCTAGCCCAACCAGGAAGGAGGTTCATTATCACATTGACAAGAGTTCAACCCCTGTCCCTACCCTAGCCAAATCAATCCATTCCTCTGCCAAACACACATTTGACAGGCACAGCTTGTTTCCTTCCTGGTCGGGCTAAGGACTTATCAGCACTTTGGTATTATGTAGCAAATACTAAGTGAAAACAATTACATGCAGACTGAATTATATACTGGGAGGAATATATGTACCAGTTCTTGGTCTAGGGGAAGATTGTTTTCATGCCAATAGCCCAATATATGTTATTTTAAGCGTCGAGGAGAAATTATACTTAATCTGAGACATAAGCAGAACAATGTAATTAAAAACCAGGGTGTTAATGAGGAGTCAGACATCAAGCCCAGAAACTGGGTATATGACAGCAGCTACCACGCTCATTGCTAATTCGCAGGACCCACAGAAACAGCTTGGCGATTTGTAAGTTCTTTCCGCGAAAAAAAAAATCATACTTTGTGTTAAATTTGTTTCAGGTCATGTGTTTTTTTTTGTGCGATAAACTTGTCTGTTAGTAGAATTAGACAAATAAGTGATAGTGCCACAACTCACAGGCAGCAGCTACCCTTCTCTTGCACCCAGCAGGTCGCTATGGAACAGACTAATTAGGTGACTCGGATGTTAGGGATACATTAGCGTCGAAACACGTACAGTGGCAGGGAGTGGGGAGGGGGGAAAGGGGGGATAGGGGGCGAAATGTCTGTGTCATGGGGTATAATGAACTCAGTAAGAGAGTCTATGAACTTTGGGGCATTAGAAATGGGACACCGGAAGAACAGATGAAGCGTCAGCGTCACGAGTTCACATGTAGCCATTCGCAATGTGACTCAGCAACGGTGGAACCCTGCATGTGAGCCTCATGTGTATCTCACATGTACACGTATATAAATCAGTGCACTCTACGTCACACCCAGAATACACCAGGGGGGTTTTCCCGTAGGAGTACGACGGCAGAGGAGTGGATCTGACAACCCCATCGAATGAAGAAACCGAGAATACATTGAGCTATATCCCACTCACTCTGCTTCACTGTACATTACTTTACATTACTCACTATACCTTGAACTGGATAGCAAAATCGCTATGGGCTGGACGGTCTGGAGATCGAATCTTGGTGGGGGGGGGGGCGAGATATTTAGCACCCGTCCAGACCGGTCCCGGGGCCAACACAGCCTCCTGTAAAATGTGTACCAAGTCCTTCCCAAGGGGGTAAAACGGTGGGGTGCGTTTCGTTGACCAACCACCCCATCTAGTGCTGAGGTTAAAGAAGGTGTACAGCAGTACCTCTCCTTTCCTCTGAAATTTCATGGTCTGTTCGAGGGTGGCCTTTACTTGTAGCTCCTGAATAGGAGCAAGAGGAAAAGCTTCCCAATATTAAGTGTACCCTCATTGGACTGTTCGACCCTGGTAATGAAGAAACTCAGTTTTACCGAACGTTGGTAACTATTCGCCAGTCGATATGTCGCAACGTCCGCGAAGAAGTGAACCTTTCTGAGTAACAGCCACGACAACATACATACTTACTTATTCCATTGTGCAGAGTCTTTCTTGAGAAGCTAACTGGTTTGCAGCTAGTCAAGAAATTCCCCGAATTTTACGGAACCCGAAGGTTCATTACCGCACTCACAAGCGTCCACCACCTGTCTCTATCCTGAGCCAGCCCAATCCAGTCCATATACCCACATCCCACCTCCTGGAGATCCATTCTAATATTATCCACTCATCTACGTCTAGGTCT
>Ga0123354_10018416_pt1 | contig 10949 bp, 8 predicted proteins | sample TergutLab28metaG_2_FD_97872 | JGI IMG/M metagenome (GOLD analysis project Ga0123354, IMG submission 97872) | Labiotermes labralis P4 segment gut microbial communities from Petit-Saut dam, French Guiana - Lab288 P4 | ecosystem: Host-associated > Arthropoda: Insects > Digestive system > Gut ... | reverse complement strand
TTTAAATTAGCTTGACAATTTACTATAGGGTACTTGGACTGTGGGTCGTAAATGCATGGGGTGTGTCGTTTCGCATTGGAATGATTTGTAACTAGAAGTTTGTATGGGTATTAAACGTAAACCTGTCTGAGACGGAAGTATATACACATACACACACACACACACACACACACACACACACACACATGCACATGCACACACTAGCTGATGTGTATATGTATATAAGATATAAGTGAGTACGTAAACACACGCGCACTGGTTCATGCACAAAAGCAAGCATGTGTGCGCACACCCTTGTGTATATGTCGTGTATATAATGTGAATGCACACACACATACACAAACAGACTCGTAAAGAAGATAAATGTATACAAGCACGTATAGAGTATACAGAAGAGTCGCGCTTTGCGTGAAATATTTTGACGCGCTCTTGCGTGTGCGCGGTTGGCGACGAAACGAATTAATCGGGTCACACGAGCAGGATTTACGCCCCTATCAATAAATGTGCAGTGGGTTAAAACGTGAGGAAAGACGGTTACAGGCAGCACTGTTATATGGAGGGAAACCGGAAGTGCCTGGGGCATCGACTGCTAGGGTGTGTGAGCCACCGGACACCGCGCGTTATTATTATTATTATTATTATTATATTTGAGTCGTGTTGTTTTGCTGTACAGTGGCTTCTGTATTTGCTGTGTTACTGTTCTTATACTGTTTTCCTCACACATCATCACTTTGAACCACACACAAACGCATGATATTTCTGTTACGACTGGTTTTACTTTTTTTGGGAGGGCAACAGCAAGGCCAGAGTGCGGTGTGCTGCGTATTAGCGACTGTGGTTACATGTGCTGGGCTATGGGCCTAATACCGGGCGAAACACGACTTTACTATGTATAATATATAATAATAATATGTATTATATATAATGTATGTGATGTGCGTACATATATACACGGCGTGTATATATATATATATACACACACGTACACAGTAGGGTCGTGTTTTATGCGGTGGTTAGGCTACTGTATATATGTGTACACCAGGATGCACAAATTTCGGGCGACTGCATTTTTTTAAGTTATTGCCCGATATTTCTGGGACCTCAGTATAGCCTTCAATCCCGTCACGTTTCTGCGCTTAGAATTTTGAGATCGGGCCTAGATTTTTGGGAGATAGTGTGCAACCTTACTGTCTCAATCTTACCTAATCTCCTCTTTTGCTGTCTCACTCTCTCTGTGTGTGTCTCTCTCTCTCCCCCTCTCTCTCTCTATATATGTGTGTGTGTGTATATATATAAGAAATGTTTACTCACATGCAAGCTATTATGCTTATGTAACAGAAGCAGATACACATATAGGCATGTATAGAAGATACAATTATACATGATATGTTCACATGATTGTAGATAAACACACACACACACACACACACACACACACACACAGCCTTAAATGGCTGGGCAGATTATTTGGACCCGAAAAAAGGGAAGAGACGGAAGTGTTTTTAGGCTTATAAAATAGAGCGGAATGACGTGCGCGGTGTATGAATTAGGAAAGCAATGATTAGAAGCTAATACAGAACTGTAGTCGTGAAACGATATGAATGGCGTCAACACGGGAGGCTTGTGACTGGAGGATATTGAAGACGTTGTAGTATGTGGGGATACAGACTGGATGCAACTGGTTCTGCATAGTGTTCCATGGATATTTGGGTTCAAAAAGCGGTTCATTATTTGATCAGCGGCACGAAATGCGTGTACAGAGGGACGGACAGCCGGGGACAGCTAACACGGCTACCAACTTTTGCGAAATACAAGGTAACATTTCTGGAACTCTCTTTATTCATTGTAGAAGACAAATATGCCCTCGCCACTTGGCACACGTTTAGTTTCAGCAACCGTCTAAATTAAACAGTCAAATGCCACCCACGACCGAAGGTTCCGAAATAATCTAAACCCTCCCTCTATCTCTCCGATAAACAAAGATGGCGCTAAAAGTTTAGGGGTACGAGACAGGATCCACCTGGGACAGTATGGCGTCCGTCCAGCGCTCGCTATACAGACATAGACAAAAGCGCGAGGGCCTACCAAAATAAACAATTAGATTGCTTCAAGAATCATTAAAAATTGTTGCGAGCGGGTGAGGACTGCATCCAGCTGTCGTGTTTACAGCACGAGCACAAAGGAACGTACCCAGCACACTCCGGTGTTTTCCTTAAATTTTCTTGCCCGACACCCACCGTCATGAGCAGCAGAATTGATTTTGTAGGGAATGGAAAATAAAACTTGTGTTACTGAGGTCATTTGCGGGGAATTGGAGAAGGGTATTTAGCGTTGTGGTGATGGTACGTTAGCTCCTAATTATATTGAAAATTGTAGGATTTCAGAAAATGTGTTTTGAGTATACAGGGTGGTGCAGATTTCGCTTGACACTCGATGTGTAACAAAAGAAGGACGTATTACGTACACAGGTGTTTTACCTGAAGATGGCCAAGGAGGCCGAAACATGTTGTAAAAACATTAAATCTCTGAAAGAAACACAAAAAAGTTGTGATTGAAGGTTAATTTATATACATTTTAAACTACCACAACTGGATGTTAAAAATATAGATTAACAGAAAGATCTGTCAAGGGGCTTTTGCGCCACCTTGTATAATTTTTTTTTTATGTTTTACTGATTGTGCATCTCAGTATAATCTTAGTAATTAACCAACTTAATGCACAAATTCTTGTTTCATAATAAGTTTATTATACACCTGTACATGTTTCGAGCACTATGTGCTCATCATCAGGAGGTCAAAATTGTATTATACAGCATCTGGTATCGTCACACCTGTAGGTGGCCGTCCCGTGCACAGGTTCACAGTCCTCTCTTAACCTAAGCTACACCGCTGCGAACACCTCAAAACTTGCATCGTCCGTCTGTAGGCGCGTTTGCAAATTTCGAAAACCGACTATTAGCGTCGTCATGTCTGTTTTTTCCGTCTGTCCGCATGGAACAACTCGGCTCCCACTGGACGGATTTTCATTAAATTTGGTATTTGGGGGATTTGTTGAAAATATGTCGTGGATATTCCTGTTTTGTTAAAATCTGACGAGAATAACCAGCACTTGACATGAAGACGTACGTAGTACACTCAGTCGAACAAAAATCCATCGGCCTGAAATTTTCTAAGTCCCGAACCGAAAGTCACGTGACGTACAGTTGCCATCACAATTCCAGTCGTTTTAATTTCCCCATATTTGTGCATTCGTGGCGTTTCTCTGTCTTCCATTCATTACAATCAATCACACCAGGTATATATTAACGGAAAACAACAAAACATTTTCTTAATTTTAAATTAAAAATTTAATTAGACTTAATTAACTTTCCCAGACGTGAAGCTATCTAGCTGTGCTGCTAAGGATGGATGAGTCGACCGGACCGTTCGTTCTTACCGTCTGCAGGCGTAGCCCAGGCAGTTGAACGCGTGCTAGCAGCAGCCTTCGGAAAAAAAAACCATGTTGGTTCGATTCCCACTATCGGCATATTTCTTTATGTAGCCCAGGCAGTTGAACGGGTGCTAGCAGTAGCCTTCGGAAAAAAACTATGTTGGTTCGATTCCCACTATCGGCATATTTCTTTATGTAGCCCAGGCAGTTGAACGCGTGCTAGCAGTAGCCTTCGGAAATAAACTATGTTGATTCGAGTCCCACTATCGGCATATTTCTTTATGTAGCCCAGGCAGTTGAACGCGTGCTAACAGTAGCCTTCGGAAACAAACTATGTTGGTTCGAGTCCCACTATCGGCATATTTCTTTATGTAGCCCAGGCAGTTGAACGCGTGCTAGCAGTAGCTTTCAGAAATAAACTATGTTGATTCGAGTCCCACTATCGACATATTACTTTAAGTAGCCCAGGCAGTTGATAACATCTCGCTAAATATTGCTGAGAATAAGAAACGTCCCAGAAAAAGAAGTGGACAGAAAAACAAAACACGCATTTTGTGTTCAGTAACTTTATTTCCGAAAATTTTGCCATTTATGAGATAATGTGAAAACATGTGGTACAGCCAGACAGACCACAAAAGGCAACACAAAATGGCTCAGAAAAGGTGCGGTTTGTGTGTCAGGTAACTAGTGCAAGAATACGGACACACGCTCACAGTATTTAATATTCATTTATTTCCCACAGCAGTAACGGTTACGCGAACGCGCGTCAGTATTACATTTTACGTAAGGTGCCTGTCTTTTCGGTACAGCATTTTTTCGAGGCATTTGTCTCTGATAAACACTAAGCTAGTCACCCTGGAAACGCTAGCAGAAAGTTCTGTTAATTTTCGTGTAAAATATTCGTTATTTTTTTCATACTGTATCGTATAGGCTTATTTCAGTAAAATTGTCCAACATTAAAGGTAAAGGTAAAGTGATCCCGTTACTGGCCCGGTGTGGCCCAGAGGTTGGGTAGAGGTATGGCTCTACTCTTCCATGACCTCGGCACTAGAAGGGGGTGAGTGGTCAGCAACACGCCCGGGCCGCACTTTACCCCCGGGAAAGACCCGGTACCCATTGTACAGGAGGTTGGGTGGACCCCAGGGTCGGTCTGGACGGGCGGAAAATCTCGTCCCCACCGGGATTCGATCCTGAACCTCCAGCCCGTAGTCAGTCGCTATACCGACTGAGCTACCCGGCCAATGCCCAACATTAAACCTAATTAAATTCCTTTCATGTATTCTCGAACTGTTGCTCGTTCACGTCGACGGACAGAAAGACACAGCGACGCTGAAAGGTGTACTTTTACCCTTTTTTGTTATTTGGTCACGTTTGAAGAAGCTTGCTTTCCCAGATAATACGATCTGTACCAGAGTCTGCAACTACAGTTTTATGTAGTGCTGACGATGGGCGCGATGGACGCCCGAAACATGTACAGTAATTTAGCAGTAAATAAATATCTGCATACTGGTGCATCTTGTTGGATTTCTTCAACCTAGAACCGTTTACAGTTTTGTTCGCAGCGCGCCACGAGATTAATCGACACCTCGTACAGAGGGACTTATATCAGGGCTGGACAAATTTTCCCAAGATCTATGAGCCACTTAAGGCTCCTAGGTGCCAGGCGGGTCACAAGAAGCAAGTTCCGCACATTAAGGACCAAGAAACATTAAGAGCTACAGTACAAAAAATAGTCACCCAGCCGACACTGGCGCCCGGAATTTGTGCACCCCTGGCCTGTTTCATATATCGTACAGTCTTCCCAGAACTCGATGTGTTGGATCTGCAGTACTTCAGTGTACAATGACTGCACGTCTAATGAATGTCAGTTCAAGTACCAGCAGCGGCGACAGATCTTTCCCTTCCCGTGAGCGTTCAGACCGCTCCATGGCACCATCCACTTTCCTAGTCGGTGGGTACCCGATTTTCTTTTCCTCGGTTGTAAAGCGGCCGGAGCGTGAAACTGACTACTCAATCTCAGTCTACTATCGAAGCTAAGAACGCGTAGAGCCGTACCTCCACATTGCGGTGCTTAATGAAACACAGAGAGAAATTTTAACTTGCTTGTTATTTACTGCCTAGGCGTAGATGGGAAGATACTATTAAAATGGATCTTTTAAAAACGACTGTTCCGAGGACATGGACTGGATTTAACCCTTATCCTGCCAACGTGGAGAATATGATGACCTCCTAATAATGCCAGCAAATGGCAGATGGGGTTGAATTCGGCGTTTAAAGGGTTAATCTGGATCAGGATAAGGACAAGTGGCGGGCTTTTGTAAGCACGGTAATGAACATTTGGAGTGCATAAAATGAGGGGAATTTCTAGACTAGAGGAGGAATTATTAGCTTGAAAAGAAGGGCTCTGATCCATGTAGTTATTTAGTTTTTTTGTTTGTTAGTCAGTTGCGAAGTTAGGTAGTCAGTTGCTGTTGTCCCCTAAGCTAAAATTGCCACTCCGCAAACCGTTTGCACTTTTCCCTTTTGTGCCCCACCCCGCAGTCTACTTAAGCTGCTGTTTGTGTTGGAACGCGCTGTCGGGGTATAACATGTCATAAAACCGAGTGCTGATTATTTTCAATGCTGTCACTTTAACATGAAGTAGGTCGCTGTGGGCAATAAGGACACTTCTGTTTTCAGAGGGCGATAGTTGTTAGCTGCTTCGAAAAGGGAGTTGCAGTGCCGTCTTAGATCGATCATATGAATTAACTGAATGCAGTTAGCTGACCTACAGGACCGGGTTACGGTTATAATATTCTGCGAGGCTACATGGGGCCCCCGTCTTTCGAGGTTGCCCGATGACGCTGGTTGTATTTGAGAACTGGTGCCAGACATGTTTCGGTATATCATGTAGAGCGGTGTTTCTCAACCGCCGGGCCGCGGCCCGGTACCGGGCCCTGGCATCAATTACAATTAAAATGTGTCGAAAAACTCAGACCCAGATGTTGGCCTGAGGAAACTACAATATGCTACAAGATTTCATTAGACCTGTAATTGATAACTAATTTAAATGTATTCTTGATTTTAAGCTTTCGCCATGTTCTATATGTGATATGTTTTCTTTTGGGTAATTCCCCGGCGTCACGGTGCTAATAGCCGACGTTTCGGAAACCTCTATCAGTTCCATCTTCATAGGCAGGTGGATGAAGTATGTACTTCATCCACCTGCCTATGAAGATGGAACTGATAGAGGTTTCCGAAACGTCGGCTATTAGCACCGTGACGCCGGGGAATTACCCAAAAGAAAACATATTACAATTTAAGTGTAGTTTTATATTTGTCAACATGCCACACCGTATTCATAAGTGTATTAATACTCTTTATGATTATGTCATAATTAATTATTAATACTTATGTTAGTTTAATGTATAAAATTAAAAAAATGGGAAGGTATTTAGGAGTAAATTTGTTGGGACCGGGCCCTCATCTTATGAAAAATTAATTTACCGGGCCGCGGTCTCACAAAGGTTGAGAAAAACTGATGTAGAAGGTATCAAAGCGTATCTCGTACGAGGAGGAGAAAGTTGTTTTATCACCATGAATTTCAGAGTTATCCGTTTTGTTACACATTAAGTGCTTTAAAACAAGACAGTGGTGCATCTTTAAGTTGTTGCACGTGTTAATTAAAGGTGGCAGTTTATTATGTGATATTTGGGATCTCAGTTTAATTGTCTTTTACTTTAAGTTAAGAGGGTTTAATGTTGATGAAAGTAAATCGGGAGGCTTGGACGAGAAACATGCAGTAGCAAATTGGAGACTTTGGAAACTTCTCAGCGTTTGCTGTAAGACAGAATTATGGGATATTCACAGCGCATGCGCGGCTTGCAGTTCTTGTCTGCACCGCCCTGCGTGACACACTCAACAGCTGGTGTAGTCACGGAGGAGCCATTTGCCTGGCCTTCAAAATCTCCGGACTTACACACCGCCCGATTTCTTTGTGCGGGGTGTCACGAGGAACATTCTGTGTGGTCAGAAGGCGCTATAAGAAAATTTACAATACTTCGGTATTTGTATAAATTTTATCGAAAATATTCTTATTACTTACTTACTCCATGGAGCAGAGTCTTTCTTGAGAAGCTAATCGGGTTTCAGCAAGTCAAGAAATTCCCCACATTTTATGGAACCCGAAGGTTCATTACCACATTCACAAGTGCCCGCCACCTGTCCCTATCCTGTGTGAACATATCGTAACATGATACGTTTTTACGGTGATGAGTTATTAGCACCTCAACTGACCCCACGCTGGAGGACCACCCCTTGTGGGCTGTCAGCGATTGCTTATTCAATATATTCAAAGCTACCCTCCATATTGAAGGCCGTTCCTCCACCCGCAGCCTGAAGACGCGCCATGCCGTGGTGACAGGGATCCATTTTCTTATTACGCTGGTAATTACGTATGTAGTGGTGGCTGGCTGACGTGGGCTGTTCAGTGACCGTGCACAGCCAGCCCTTTCTGTGACATTTAGCGCAGTACATGCCTCCCCATATTTACAGCGGAAGACGGAAACAGATGCACTGGGCGAAATATCGTTTTCTGTTCCGAATATTGTGCGATGGACAGGACAGGCAACAAAGAAGTGAAATGTTAGGCTATAGCTGAAATAAATGGCCGGCCAACTGATTAAATAAACGAATTTCTATCTAAATTAATAATTTACTAATTGAAAGATGTTCGGTAGCCTGTTTAATTCTAATTATTGGGTATGTTGGCATCGTCATTATTTAATAATCTCGTTTTCGAAAGCGTAAGAGTTTTTCCACGTCTTGGTACGTGAAGAACCGTGAAGAGCAAAGTGTGTGTGTGTGTGTGTGTGTGTGTGTGTGTGAGAGAGAGAGAGAGAGAGAGAGAGAAAATAGGTGCTACCAATATTCTACGTTAGTTGAATGTTACTTACTTACTTACTCCATGGTGCAGAGTCCTTCTTGAGCAGCTAACTGGTTTGCAGCTAGTCAAGAAATTCCCCGCATTTCACGGAACCCGATGGTTCACTACCGCACTCACAAGCGTCCGCCACCTGTCTCTATCCTGGGCCAGCCCAATCCAGTCCATATACCCACACCCCACCTCCTGGAGATCCGTCCTAATATTATCCACCCATCTACGTCTAGGTCTCCCCAGTGGTCTCGTTCAATGTTAATACAAATATTTAGTTTTTAACGCTGAGAAACAAGTGACTTGCTTATTTTGAAAAGATAACATGTGACTTTTTGGTTTTTAAATTTTGCGTTTATTCCATCACAGTGCTCTCTCGGCCTTCCATTTTCTCACCACGTTGTAAAAGGCAACTAGTGACATTTTTCTTTATTTATAAAACCTGTTGTGAATGGGCCGGGTAGCTCAGTCGGTATAGCGACTCGCTACGGGCTGGACGGCGAGATATTCCGCACCCGTCCAGACCGGCCCTGTGGCCCACCCAGCCTCCTATACAATGGATACCGGGTATTTCCCGGGGGTAAGGCGGACGGAGCGTGGCGTTAACCACCAACCCCATCTAGTGCCGAGGTTAAAGAAAGAGTAGATCTATACCTCTGCTCCCCTATGGGTCTTCGTGGTCTGTTCTAGGTTGAGCTTTACCTTTACCTTTACCAAACAGATGTGATCCTAATTTTTAATTCTAAAAGGGTACAAAGTACTTCCTGTACATGTTACATATACATGTTACCTTTTCGAGATAATCGAATCAAGTTTAGTTAGCGACAAGTGTCAACAGATGGCACTGTTTCACGTTGGTCCTCTCCAACGCGAAACAAATTCAGTATGAGGATCTGCCTTTCTCAAGGAGATATTCCATACAGGGAACACAAACTTCGAGTTTCATGACTCACCAGGTTGAGGGGATGTATTGGGGCCACTTCAGCCACCTCGTCCGTGAGGATGGCCCTGAGATGCGCGATGTAGCTGGTGGCGAGGCGTAGAGTGTCCAATTTGGACAGTTTGGTGTCGGCAGGCACCCACGGCAGCGTGGTCTTCAGGCGACAGAACGCCTTGCTCAGGACACGCATGCGAGCGCGTTCCCGCGCGTTCGCTGCGTTCCTCTGCTGCGGCTTCTCACGGGTGCATATCCCGTCTTCATCGTCACAGAGGTCAGGGCTCGATCCGCCCCCACGGGGTCCATTCGCTCCACCACGTCTTCGGCGAGGCATATCCTGCTAGACACAAACACGGTTGCAGTGCATCAAGTTACAGTACTCGTATAGTGAACACACGAAGTGATCAGTTGAATGCGGAACCCTCTCGTAGTTGTAGTATGCATTGCGACGCGTGACGCCGCAGTCAATCCCTCTAGTCTCCCGTTTACATGGGACTACTCGCCATAGAGCGGACGACATCATTTGTTCCATAGCTCTCGATAACGCGCCCCGCTCTGCAATATGCAGTGTAATATAAATATTTCAGCCTGTAAAGCAATTGGCTGTTATGACTAGGTTTCACTGGGGGTCTTAGCCTTCTTAACTGTTTTCTTATCGACTGCACACAGGAATTATCAGGATAAAGAAGGCCTGAACCCAAGCCTGATTTAGCACCCTACTCCACTCCAGAGGGAGGGTATTTGGCCCACTTTTTTTTCTCCCAGAGGGACCTATCGGACCATGTCGAAGTGATGGCACCAACAATTTTGGCTCTGACGTTGGTTCGGGTAATGCCCGGTTCGAATTTTTTCAGGGAATGAGGATTTTCATGGTCTTCATGTGTTTCTACAAGAAGAGGCTGTGATAGTACCGTAAGGTGTGTCACAACCATGTTCATCCGCATTATATCCCAACTATTATCTACTGACATGCGATCAGCCGACAACATTGTTAAAATCCGTGTATTCAGAGAGCCTCGTCAGAAACAAAATTTTGTTGCTAACGAATTTTTAAGTGATTATCAATTTTGTACACTTTGTTTTATTGAATTTTAAATTTTCCATTGTGGCTGTAGGCGTACGTGGTAATTGCAGTGACGTACCTAACCCTACTTTTTACCTCATCTTGAACGAATGAAGTGTGTACTCTTCAGACTCACTTCCCTAGTCCACATCTACATTGTCTGACGCGTGACATGCAGCCTACAGACAAAATTAATGTTGCTTATATCAGTTTTGGGAAAAAGAGCAACTAAAAATGTAAAGTACGCAATTATATATATATGTTAATCAGTCCCGTTACAGGTCTGGAGTGGCCCAGAGGGTTCCAGGAAGTTAAGGTTCCCAGATTTCATGACAACGGCACAGGACGGTTGTAAGGTTGTCAGCCCTACGCACCGGCCGCCTTTACCCCAGGAAATACTCCTGGCACTCATTTCTGTTAGAGACTGAGTCGACCCCAGGGTCATAATGCGATCGGAAAAATTCCAATGACACCAGCTGGGATGAACCAGCGACCTTCCGATTTGTAACACAGCACCTTAACCACTGTGCCACCGAGTTCCCCATATATATATATATATATATATATATATATATATATATATATACACACACACACACACATATATA
>Ga0123354_10018415_pt1 | contig 10949 bp, 9 predicted proteins | sample TergutLab28metaG_2_FD_97872 | JGI IMG/M metagenome (GOLD analysis project Ga0123354, IMG submission 97872) | Labiotermes labralis P4 segment gut microbial communities from Petit-Saut dam, French Guiana - Lab288 P4 | ecosystem: Host-associated > Arthropoda: Insects > Digestive system > Gut ... | reverse complement strand
TCTTTTGGAGTGGTACAGTCGTGAAGGCGATAACTTCTTGAATCGCATCATCACTGGGGATGAAACCTGGGTTCATCATTATGAACCAGAAACCAAACGGCAGAGCATGCAATGGAAGCACACATCATCTCCTTCTTCCAAAAAGTTCAAATCTCAGCTCTCTGCTGGAAAACTTTTGTTGACGTTGTTCTGGAACTCCGAAGGGCCTATCCTTGAACATTATATGGAGAAAGGTGTCACAGTAACAAGTGTCAACTACTGCAACATGTTAAGAACTGAGGCTGGCTGTCCGCTCAAAACGGAGAGGAAGGTTGACACAGGGTGTTCTGCTGTTACACGACAATGCACGCCCTCATACGGTACACCTCACCATCAACACTATTCGGCAACTGAATTGGGAAGTTCTCGAGCACCCTGCCTACAGCCCAGACCTGGTCCCTTCAGATTTCCATCTGTTTGGACCCCTCAAGAACGCTCTAAGAGGTCGTCAATTTGCAGCTGATGGTGAGGTGAAAGAGGCGGTGCATGACTGCCTTCGCACTCAACCACAAACTTTCTTTTCCAACGGCATTAAGAAGCTTACAGATCGCTGGGCTAAATGTATCGAGAAGAAGGGAGATTATATTGAAAAGTTACATTGTTCTCATGTCTGTAACATAAATAAAGATTTTTTAAAAAATAAAATGCGCAAACTTTTTGAAGTACCCTCGTAGAAAAAATTATTGTGAATGTTGAATTTGTTATTTATAATTTTTTTATAGGTAGCCATGCTGAAACACTTTGTACCAGCCTGTGTAAGCATTTAGTGGTAGATAAGCTCATGGATCAGCTTAGACAAGATCAAGCTGAATTTATAGGTTCGGCAGCAACTGTGATGAGCTCCATATTGGAAGATGTAGGTTACTTCCATCCACCAAGTTTCAACTGCTTTCTCTCTATCCTTACATGTCTCAAAGGTGAGTGACAGCTGCTGAATATATATACACATGTAATGAGGCATCATTACCCATGCACGGCAGTTGAAATAATTTCTCTTTCAGAATTTTTCACGGCATTATTTAAGTGCTGCATAGCTTGTGATTTTGGCCAAGTTCAGTGTTCCTTCTCAATGTGTCTGCTATGGTTTTCAGTATATCCAGCTGATTCTCTCATTTAATATTTTATAAATGATATTACTGGGTATAAATTTGACTGTAGAAACATTAAAATGTTATCATTAGTCATTATTTCATTCATTAGGAATTTCTGTTACATTGAACTGTTTAGAAATGAAAGTGTTTCATGTTTCTCTCTCATGTACTATATGCCCTAATCAATCCTTACCTTTCGTTTTCTTGTGATCATAATGTTGTCTGGTGTTCTTGTGAGTCATTCTTTATTGTGTTGTTGGTTTTCTTTTATCTGCTTTTTAATTGCCCACCCTCATGCTTTTGTTTGTTCACATGATGTGATACCCATATGTATAAATACTGTACTTACACTGTCCTAATGTTTCTGTGGGTGTCATGTGGGAAAGTGATTTTTGTGCCTTGCCCAATTTGAAAACTTCATGGCACATTTATGCAGTGAGTGATAGTTCTGTAGAACGCATTCATGTTAGGTATCATAACTGGTGAGTATGTAGGTTTTCACGGTGACGTGTATTGGATGTCTCTTCTTCTGGGTTGTGCCTTTTGTCCGTGGGTCTTTCTTTCCTGATGTTTTGAGATTGTTTAGTGGTCATGTATTTCAAGGAAGAAACATCCCTTGGAGATGAAACTGCTGTATTATGGTGGAATAGTGGGAATGAAATACCCAGTGATGCAGTTTATTTTTCCCAGAAGATGGATACCTCAAATGTAACTCTTTATGTTGTAAGAGGACACTTAAAATAGGGCCAGTCAGTGTCACCCTTCTATGACAGTATGCTTTTGTGTACCAAAATATAGGGACATTATTTTATGTGAAAACTGTCCCTAGGCTTTTCCCGTTGGCTTGCAGTGATCTACATAACCTAGCAGAAATTTGATGTGCAGTGAATAGTGTTCTTACTAGATGTGACTTGTGTCTGCAAACTGAATGAAAACATTTCCATCAACTTTAAATATTATGAGTAAAGATGTAATGTTAACTGCATTCCATTTGACTAAAATGAGTGGATCCCATTGTGCAGAATATTTGAACAACATCAAGCAAGCACTGTACTGCTGGTCATCACACAGAACTGTTTGAATAAAAAGTGGTTGCAACATGGCAGGTAACTTAATGCCCCTGTATTTCACAGAATATCACTGTCACACACAGCTAGATGCACTGAAATGGAGGCACTGCGCTGTAGTCAAGTGTCATTATATGATACTTCATTTGTTTGGCCATCCCCCCCCCCCCCCCCCAACACACACACACACACAATGTACTACCATTGTTTTTGCAGGCAGGAGTACCATGGAAAGAATTGGATACAACAGCGATGGAGAGAAGAAGATTGTGAGTGGATCTGTACCTTCTGAGGTGCAGCAGGAAGTGATTGCTGATTTGGAGAAGTATTTTGTGGCTGTTGTACAGTGTGCAGATGGAGGAGTGCTGGCCAATCTCTTGCAGCATTGCAACAAGGAACACGTAGCCATTCTGCAGTCTGTTATGGAAGGTCAGAAGTCAGCTCAGGAACTGTAATATAATGTTCGTTCCATGTTTATCCACATGTACCTGCTTGGGATATTTATTCTGTCCCTGTATTTGTTCCATATCAATTTAACTCTAAGTTCAGAGAGCATTTTGTTTGTTTCATTTCTGGCATAGTAAATAAGAATTGTACTTCTAACATTGAACTAATCATAAGGATTTCACAGGAACAATTTATGTTGCTTTATGGTGTAATGAAATTTGTGTTACATAAAAATGCCCTAGCATGAATAATGTTTATCAGCATATGCTCTGTTGCTGTGAAATTTTAAACAGATTTGATCATATGCCAGTTTTTTAAAAGGGATGGTACATACAGTCGAAGTTACAATTATCAGAGCTCAACATTTATATAAATTAGCAGTTTCTATCAAAACTGCGACATGTTTCAACTGGAGTTGTTCATCCTGAAGAGGCTTCCTTCCAAACACATGCCGCTTCAAAATGTTACATTTATATTTACAAATTAAAAAGTAACTGCACCATACACTAACAACCATTTGACTGTCCAGATGTGTTACTTGGTGAAAACTTTGGCATGAAGGGCATGTAAGAACCAGTGGTGACATTTGAAATTCTTATACATTTGTAATAAACTTGTCATTTAGTTTTGTAGTATATTCATAATAATTTTCCTTAATTGGCCCCCCTTCTATGTATTATCAAGGCAAATACCAAACTTTGGCAGTGTCTCTAATGTGTGACATATAATACAAGACTGAATAAATACTGGTACATACTACAGTATTTAATATGACATGAGGGTTCCATCCAGTGTTTTGGGAAAATATTAAATAATGTATTTTGTTAATAAATGTGTGAAGTGTTCTGCTGTTTTGCCATTTTGAAATTTTTGCCTTTTCTTTTGAAGCAGCTGTAGAATTAAACATTATTTAAAAGATCCTTTATTCTTGCATACCTGTAGTAAGTCAAGTGCAATCTTCTTCCAATAACACCCCCACTGCCCCAGTGAGAAATGGCTTGGCTAGGCTGAATCAAGTAAGATTTTGTTTTTGTGACTTCTGTTTGTTAGACATTCTACTGCTGTTACATGAATAGTGACATGGTACATTTGCAAGTGGACTCAGCGCATACATTTACAAGTTCACATGTTTATAGCAGCGTACAAACCCTGCTCCAGTTTACTGTCATTGCTGGTTTTGATACTTTTGGCTGTCTCATAACTGAATTGGCATTTTAGCATATTTTATTTATTGATATTAAACCTTTTAGACATGATTTGTGTAAATAATGCATAAGAAATAAATTAGAAGTAGCTCTTGTCTCCTTATTTATCTTTCTTTGATTTTACTAAGATTCTTGAATAGTGTAGGATAATTCTCAGTTACACACAGTAAATACTAGGGTTGTGTTTTTATCGTTGCACCATGCATTGTGTAGTTTATTTAATTACACACATCAACACATGCACATATATGTATTATTTAAGAAGTCTAAAATTTACGTTAAAACATTTAGAATGCTCCTTCATGTTTCGATCACACGATTGTCCTCAGGGAGCATACATTGTTCCTTGCTAAAGTTGTAATTTAAAACATTTCAATTAATTACTTCATTATGTTAACTTTGGTGCTTTGGCAGCATGTCTGTAAGTAGAAAATATGTTTATTAATTCGACTGTTAAAACAATATAGTAAGAAGAATTGAATATTATACACAAATAATTAGGCTATCCGGATTGGAGCTTGAGTTATGCTTATCGTGTTTTTTTTGTGTGTGAGTTGTACGCTGTTTAGAATCCATAGCTAGTCTCACGCTGCACAGCATATGACGCACAACCATAACCAGGCTCATTATAAAAAGCATACAACTCACACACAAAAAAGACAGTAAGCATAAGTCAAGCTTCAATCCAGATAGCCTAATTATTTGTGTATAATATTCAATTCATACTTACTGTATTGTTTTAACATTCTAATTAATAAACATATTTTTTACTTACAGACATGCTGCCACAGCACCAAAGTTAACATAACGAAGTAATTCACTGGATGTTTTATATTATAACTTTGGCAAAGAACAATGTATGATCCCTGAAGATGATCGTGTGATCAAAACAAGTAGGAGCATTTTAAATGTTTTAATGTAAATTTTAGACTTCTTAAATAATACATATATGTGCAAGTGTTGATGTGTGTAATTAAATAAACTAGGATTGCGTTTTATCCCTAAAATAAAACCAGAAAGTCCCTACATACAGTTGATTACAGTCACTTTGCTTTCCTTTTGACTGTGCTGTTTGGGTCACCTGCACCACCCCTCCCTCCCTCTAAAGCTACACCCTTGTGTGTGTGAAGATTTATAGAGAACTGTGTCTTATTAACTTACACTGTGGGTTTCCAACCCACAGCCTGCCAGGTTCTATCATGCAGCTTGTTTCCACTTTTGTAAATTGTGTATATCCTATAAAAATTTCACAATATTTTAGGCAGTTAGGTATACCACTTTATGGTTTTTTGTTCCCCCCCACATTTGGCCTGCGAATCAGTCACAATAACTGGTGTGGCCCTTTGCCTTTTAAAAGTTTGGAGACCTATGATTTGCATCATCTTAGTACCCTTGTACCAATAATGTAAGCTTTGTTTTTACAACAGTTTCCCCATGTTTCATTTTATTCAACCATCTCCAGGGCAACATATTATACAAATGTGGATTCTATGGAAGGTTGTTGCAGTACATATGTAAGTATATTGTTTAAATTCTCTTCCAGGATGTGTAAAAATAGGAACGCTGTAATGTGCTTTGTAATTTCCTTCAGCAGAATCCATGTTTATGTAATACAGTTCCCTGCAAGTTGACAGATGACTGAAACATATGGGAAACCGTGTTGTAAATAAAAGAGCATGGGTAATTATTTTGGTTATACTATAATGGTATCAGTTAAAGCATAAATCTAGTACATGGTAAGACATTTGCATTTGAAGATACATGCTGAGGATGATTATTGTTGGATGTCTGCAGGTATATACTGCAAATAGTAGTATTTCTGTCATCCAGTATCTGTAGAGAAACTGGATAATGGCATTACTTCCTCAAGTTTGCAGTCTGATGAAAGACAAAGTAAGCTGAGGTCACCATGCTGTGTGTGTGCTTGTGTGTATGTAAGACCATTTCAACTCCTGAAACATTTTACAGATTTTTCATGAAACGTGGTGTGACGATTGTGTCACTGGAGTACTTTCGAACACCTTTTTTCTTTTAAGTTTTTATAATCATCGTAATGAGTAACAAAAGCGTGGCAGACAGTCAAATTTTTGGGGCTGGGTCTGATCTAGTGCCATTACCACATGCACCTGCTATGTACACCATCCATGACATGATGGCATAATTCACAACAACTATTTTTGTGTCTAAATTTTAAACTTATTTTTATAATTACCTTTGGCTTTGAATTCGTGCTGTGATTTTATGATTATTTGGTTCTGACACTTCTGCAGTTGTAATTCTGTTCTTAATTATACTTCCCTGAAGATGGTCACATAAGTGGCCAAAAGTTGTTGGAGGATACTTTGTAATAAAACTACGTCAAAGTACTATTGTGCATTTGATGGTATTAATATTGTATTCATTTGATTTATGCATGGAATATGTACAATGTCAAGTTGACTTTAAGGTCTTAATTGATAGTGTACTTGGAAGGCATGCAACTTTTGTAACAGCAGTGTTTTTGTGGAGTTTAAAATAACAAGATGGCAGCTGTGGGAACTTTTTTTTAGCTTTAGGTTTAATGGCAATAACCATTGAAACATTGGAGTTAACACATGAGTACTCTGGGATAGAGATAGATCATAAATGTACCTAATGCTGTGTTCAGAATGTTGTTTGTATGTCAGCAATTATAAATTTGGCAGTGTTGTGAAACTTTGAGGTTAAGGGTCAGAAAGTTAAATGTACACAGAATGTGTATGTACAAGTTTTTAAAAAAATCAGAATGGAACAATGGTAATGATATTTACGGATGTGGTATATACGTAGGATACCAAAGGAATGGGTTAAGCAAGGCATTTATTGTATGATATAACAGTTAAAGTTCCCTGGTAGCTGTATGTACCACTCATCTGTATGAGCTATGAGCTTATAATATACAGTGGTTATTTTCCTGTACAGTGTTAGCCAATTGATTTTCGTAATGGACACAACTTTTGTTCTCTGTGAGGTAGGAATTAAATTTTTGTGTATAATTTACATTAATGTCAGTCTTTTAAGGGATAATAAGGAAATCTGTGCTGCACGTAGGTCATTCAGTTATGTTACTGGAATCAAAAAGGCTGTGGTGGGGTGAGCCATGTGGCTGTGTTGAGGAGACAAAGAATGTGTACAGAATTTTGGTGAGGTAACCTCTTGGGAACGTCCACTTGTGAGATCAAGAATCTTGTGAGGAGATAGCATTAATATGGATCTTACAGAAGTATGTTGTGAAGACTGTGCATAATGGTAGGTGTTTTTATTTATGGGGACCCATTGGCAATTATTCCACGTGCTTGGTATTTTCCTTTTTAAGTTCAGTCAGGCACTCAGACTATTTCTTCCACATATTTAGTTTATTCTCCTGTGTAGCTTCTGTCTTTACATTGAGGCTTGAACAACACCAGGATGCCAAAAATAATGCTGAAATGTAGACCAAATGGTTGAAGACAACATGGAAGACTTTGAAGAAACTTTTAGACGAGGCCAAAAACAGGTCTATCAAGGACTCTTGTGACGGATGATGATGATGATGATGTAGCTTCCTGTACCCATGTTAAATTTCGTACCTGATGCATGTAGTTTGTTTCTTTCATGTCAGAGTCCCAGTTTCTTGTTGGAGTAATATGAGTAGCGTTACTATTCTGTAGATATTTGCCTTTAAAATGACGGTGTTGTGGGTTCTTATAATACAGTCCGACATATAGGACGAACGTGTTGCCTCCGTCTTCAGCGTGATAGGTTGGTTTAAGTGACTGTTGAAATGTTGGGCAAGGGAATACCTGTGAATTACATCGGAAGGTTGCAAGGTTGTAGCTTGCTACAGGGTACGTCCCTTGTTCCCTTTTTGTAGCTCTCAATGGCCAAAATCTTTGCACCTTTTCTATACAACGGACGCAGTTCGAGAGTGTCCCATGGCTAATGCGGTTAGACGCCGGCCTCTCACCGCGGAGGTCCGGTTTCGATCCGCTGTCATTTCGTGTGAGATTTTTAGTGGACGGAGTGGTACTGAGACAGGTTTTCCCTCTGTGAATATCGTTCAACCTGTGCTCCATATTCATTTATCTGTCGCTAACGCTTTATAATTTTAGCAGTTGATGGCGTCGTTAAATAACATTCCTGTGATCCGCCCAGTTGACGGCGTCGTTAAATAATGCACTTCTCTGATCAGTCCTTTTGGCAGCGTCGTTCAATAACACATCACTCCGGTTGACAGAGCAATAACACATTTCTGTAATCAGTTGACCACGTCGTTAAATAATACACTTCTTTGATCAGTCCAGTTGACAGCGTTGTTAAAACACACACTTCTGTAATCAGTCCTTCATCCCTTAAATTCTATCTTAACTTCTTTGTAGTTCATTTAACAACTCCCTGTCAAGTGCATTAGTCATATTTTGCAGGGTCGAATGGGAGGATGGTTGCGCTTGTTACTAGGTTTAACAACTTTTTTTTTTTAGCTGGTTATGTTATACGGCGTCGAATAGGAGATGAGTTGTGGATGATGAATTGGGCAAGGAATCGCCATGAACTATTTGATGTACTTCCCATGCATTTGCGTCAAATAACAAGTTTAAGGCCAAAACCCTCGTACATATAAGCAGACGTGATCGAGCGGTTAGCAATCTTGTGTTATAAGGTTCGTGTTCGAATGTTGACTGTCCTGATGATTTTTGCTGTGTTCCGTAGCCTCTCTGGGAACAGTTGGAATAGTGCTTATAAAAGTGCTTATATTTTAATTATTACATAAAATTTATGATCATGGCTTTTACAATTTATGATATCTCTCAAATTAAAACATATACTTTATTTTGAGTTTTCGATACCATGTATTTAAGGCCTGAGGATGGTCAGTACGACCGACACATGTAGCATGTTTACGAACTTCTAAAGAATGAATAGACAACTTTAAAATTGAAACTATTAAAATTTTTTGTGGTTGACGGTAGCATGTATGCCAGTTTGAATATGATATGCCAGAACGGGATGAATTTTGCAACAACAAATCTGTGAGTAACTTAGCTTATAAGACTAGGGGATACCCTAGTTATCGAGTTGCGGGGGGCCTTCGACCAGTTATGTGTGTCACTGCACACCGTCATTCTGACATTTGACGCTTCACAGGGCTGTGCTGTGCAAATCAGGTAACGTCTTTAAACAACCCCGAATTCTATACAGATACATAAAGTCTTCTCACCGAAGCTCGAACCCTAGACCTCCCAGATACGTAGCACAACTCAACCTCGACGTTCTGGTTAGCGCCTATAATTGATCGCTACGGAGTATCGTTAGTTGATTCAACGTTTTCAGGAAGAAAATCATTCGAAATTTAAATTTAAACTTAATTTCCATTCTCCCAGTCGGATCCATTCTAGTTCTGAAAGTGAGCGTCTTGTGAGCGTCGACAGCCTCAGAATGAGTTGTAGTTGAATCTCAGCGTATACAGAGTTCGCTCTAGACGTCGGTGTAGTGGCGTCTGTGTACAGTAGCTGCGCTCTGCCAGTCCGGATCAGACATGCTAATGGTGGACAGCTGTAGGTGATGTGGTATGACATATGGGAGTAATGAATGGTGACAGTAAAAAGGACCTTGAGGCAGGACCTGACTCCAGACGGAATCTTTGGTCCGGAGTGCGGTCAGGCCTCGGACACGTTGGATTATTGCTCGCACTTATGATATACACGGCTGTTGGAGGAATGGTAAGTAGGCTATTCGTACATTTCACATGTAAACAATTTTTTTTAAAGTTTAGTATGTATTGTGCTTTATGTTTACAATACGCGTGGCATGAACATAGGGTTGTCCGTCCGTTTATCCGTCCTCAGCTACGAAATCGGAGAACTGAGTCAGTAAAATGGGGAAATGCACTGAGAGTTGTCTTGAGAGTGAGGTTTAGTGAACACTGGTCAAATATTTGGATGAACCTCATACAAGACTATCAGGTTTATAGAAAACTGCTTGTTTTGCCACAAATCGTAGAACTCATTATGATCTACAACATTTATTCCAAACAATTGTGCATATTGTATGTTTTCTTCTGGGTAATTCCCCGGCGTCTGAATTTTATATGCCGACGTTTCGGAACACTTGTTCCATCTTCATAGGCAGGTAGGTACCTACCTGCCCATGAAGATGGAACAGAGTGTTCCGAAACGTCATACAATTCAGAGGCCGGGGAATTACCCAGAAGAAAGCATAAAACATTCAGAACACGGCGAAAGTTTGAAATCAAGAATTATGCATATGCTTATACATTTAGCATTATTTTATTTGTCTCTGTGGTACTGGACAAGCTGGACAGGCTCTGTGTTTGAACAGTGGAGGTGCAGGCTACGAGTTTCGGTATGTACAGCGGCTACTGTGAGGTTTATTCATGGTTTTACTCAGTATATTCAGGTATATGCTGGGATGGTACCTCCGTTAGTCTACGAACGCTTTAACATTACATTCTGTCCCACCCTCATTCATCATCGACGCTCCAATCCGAGATGCTGACAAATTCGTAAACTGCATTGCATAACTTGCCTTATTATATCTGCAGTAGGCCTATATAAACACCACTACCGACGAGCTTTGTGAAATCGGAGGGTTTACATTGGAAATGTTAAAGATTTCCATCCTTGTTTTGAAGGAGAACGTATGACAGTCTGATTTCGTCCGTTCAAGTGGTGTTTGGAGACCATATCAACCGCACTAACGTAAGGGAAGGGCGAGTTACTCAGCCAGATGAATACTGTCATTTGCTGTGTCTTAAGGCACATTTAACCTTGTACGTAACTAAGCACCACCCCATGAGGGTATGTGGGACAGTGGAGGTATAATTCCTTGTATTATTAACTCGTCACGCCCTGTCCCCAGCATTCTATGTATACGAGGTATGTTCAAAAAGTATCCAGACTGACCACAGTACATGAAGTAGATAAGGCTTACGGGGTTTTAACCATAATTGTCTTCAACATAGTTCCCTTCCGCAGCTACACACTTCGCCCAACGTTTCTGCCACTGTTGGAAACATTTTGTGAACTCCTCTTTCGGGATGTCTAATAGTGTCTTCGTCGAATTTCGTTTGATGTCCTTCGTTG
>Ga0123354_10018413_pt1 | contig 10950 bp, 11 predicted proteins | sample TergutLab28metaG_2_FD_97872 | JGI IMG/M metagenome (GOLD analysis project Ga0123354, IMG submission 97872) | Labiotermes labralis P4 segment gut microbial communities from Petit-Saut dam, French Guiana - Lab288 P4 | ecosystem: Host-associated > Arthropoda: Insects > Digestive system > Gut ... | reverse complement strand
GAGTAGAGGCATATGGAAGATATTTGGCCTTTTTTCTTTCCTGTAAACTTTGTGGTGTGTGAATCCTGGAGAATGAATTCTTTTGCATATCATATGAGAACTGCGCTCTTCTGGGTTATTATGCAGCAAGTAGTGGTCATTTCTCAAAGTACAACCAACAAGATGCGACTTTTCACAATTTATTTACTTCTGTAAGACGCTGTACATGTTTCAGACGGTTTTTCTGTCCATCATCAGGAGCTCGAACCTGCACATACAGCGTCAGGTATTTGTTAGACCGTTACTGCTACCTGCTAGGCTAGCAGTAGGTAGCAGTATTGGTCTGACAAATACTGGACGCTGTATGTGCAGTTTTGACCTCCTGATGATGGACGGAAAAACTGTCTGAAACATGTAGAGTGTCTTACAGAAATAAATAAATTGTGAAAAGTCGCATCGTATTTGGTTGTATTTTGAGAATATATTAGCGATGCATGGACCTATTAATGTTAAATTTAGTGGTCATTTCTTACCCACTCGTTGTGTAATGACCCAGAAGAGCACAGTTTTCATTTACCTCGCGATGGAAGCCTGAAATCATGCATTGTATCTCAGATGTTTGTTGCCCACTGGTTGGGTAGGCTCAGACATGAGAAACAGTTTCTCTGGTTTTACCCCAGTAACGGTAGCTAGCTATCATACCATTGATCCAGCAGTATATCATGTTATTTCCAGGCATTTTGTGTGCTTAAATGAATGATCGGAAATTTGATATTTGAACAGTACTGTTTTCTGAGATGTGTTGTAGTGAAGTGTAATAGAAGTTTATCATAATTTTGGAGCAGTGTGTTGCCTCCACTTACTCTGAAAATGGAGGCAACCTATTGCTCTGAAAATGTCACTAAATTTCTGCCACACTACGAGCAGACTGTATTGTTTATGGTGACTGCCGTGAAACACTCCTGTTTCATATTTGTACATTTTACTTTTGTATTTGCAAATGACAGGTTGCTATGAAAGTTCTTTTTGCTATAAAACGTGAAAAAAAAATTGTACAATACTGAAAATGGAAAGGTTTAATTGTTCAGTTGGCATGCAAATTCATTTTACATAACGTTAATACTCAAAGATTATTGCACTCTTTAACTGTTTTATGTGAATTTTATTTTTTTTGTACTGTGCATTGTGATACAATTATGTAACGTAAACCAACAAATGTACACATTTCAAATTAATGTTTTAATTCAGTTCTTGTCATCTTCTCCATTTTTCGAATGTCATGTGTTCATCGTTAGGAAGACCATTTGTACATGTGTGGTATGTTTTTCATACATTCATGTAAGCTGTCTGGCAGGTGCAAGGAAGTACTGAGCACATCCTTCCACGTGCTAGACTGCGTACATAAATGTATGAAAACATACCATACAAAACTGCATGTAGAAATGGTCTTCCTGATGATGAACACATGATATTTGAACATTTAGTAGAAACCAAGAATTGAATTAAAACATTAATTTGAAACGTGTGCATTTGTTGGTTTACATTCCATAATTGTTTTAAGTGAAATTATGTTCATTAATTATATTTGTGTTGTGTAAGTTGTTGTGCTCAGACCTTCCTTTGTGTGTGTGTGTGTGTGTGTGTATAAATTTCATCATACCTTTTTGAGCTACAGTGCAGAGAATGGAGCAGGTTCTAGAGGATGGAATTTAGCTAGCTGTTTGTCAACTTAGGTAGCTGTTTGTCACATGATCACAACACTACAAGTGTGTGGTTGAGCTGTAAGCGATACTTTTCTTCTGTATTAATATGTGTACATTGCCTCTGAGTCAATCCGGGATCAAATCCCAGTGGGTACAAGATTTTCTGCTTGTCCAGGCCGGCCCTGGGGCCCACCCAGCCTCCTGTAAAATGGGTACCGGGTCTGTCCCAGGGGTAAAGTGCGACTAGGGCGTGCTGCTGACCACTCACTCCCTTCTAGTGCTGCGGTCATGGAAGAGTAGAGCTGTACCTCTACCCACTCTCTGGGCCACACCAGGCCTGTAACAGGATCACTTTACCTTTACATTGCTTCTGAGTAAAATTGTGACCACCATTCACATATTACTAGGAGATTTAAAATCCTCTGTTCCTGGATGATAGAGGTTCAGGAATGAAGTTAGTAAGTTGTAAGTAATGTTCTTTGAGGAGCAGTATTGTAACCTGACCTAATGTTCATCTGCACTACATCTCTTTGTTCACAGATTTCTGTTGACAGTGTTGGGAATGCTGACAGGAAACCACTATGGAAATGAAATTAGCCTGATCATAAATTCTGGCGTTCTGGCTGTCATACAGTCTTTAATGAGGCAAATGGGTAAGTATTTGGGGGGTTCTTACATGCGGTTTAAACCATAGCTGTGAAATACAGATATTTCTAGACTGAGTAAGAGTATAAAGAACTTTCTGTAAGAATGACAAGTGAAAAATAATGATTTTTTTTTTATTATAGGTTAAGTACTGAGACATTATTTCAAATAAGATGATGATAATTGTTTTAGAAGGTAGGTAATTTGATGTTCAAAGAAATTAGTAAAGAACAATGTAATTAGCTTTAATCTTTATCTTACTGGGGTTGGTTTTTAAATTTTAGTACATGGTTCATGAAAGTGTTGAGTATTATTTGAACATGTATAAGTAAAATTATGAAATAAGTGGTATTTTGTGGAAAACAAAACAGAGATTATGCAGTATGTCTTAAAAATTCAGTGATTTTCCTCATTGTATAAATAAATAATATGAATTCCTAAGGTGGATTTCCTACATGTGTTGGCATATGCAAATGCAGTCCTCTGAAAGGTTAAGAGATGAATTTTGAGGATCTTATAGCAGTGAAAGTTTGGATTGCAGATTACTTACCTTGATTTGAGATTGCTGGGATGTTTTGTATGAAGTGAGGAATCAAAAGTTGGAATGTGGACATTTTTTCACATCTCTTGTTTTGTTTGTTACTTGGCAGGACCAGAGTTCTCATCATGTGTGGATGATAAAACTAAGGATGTGTTCGCAATATACGAAGACACGGTGCATAAAAGTTCCCCTCCAGCTGTCATACTTACAGGACCAGAACTTGCAAGTATGATGAAGATTGGTACCCGTGTAGTGAGAGGTGTGGACTGGAAGTGGGGGGACCAGGTCAGTACCCTTTTTTTGGGCACATTCACAAAATTATGAAAAGCGACTATTAGCTTTATCATGTCTAACCGTCTGTCTGTGCATATGTCTACACGAAACAACTCGGCTCCCACTTTACGGATTTTCATTAAATTTGATATTTAAGTTTTTTTCGAACATCTGTCAAGCAGATAAAAGTTCATTTGAAATCTGACAAGAATAATGGGTGTTGTATGTAAAGACCAGTTTACATTTATGATAATATCTTGTTCAGTTCTTCTTGGAAGTATTTCAGACAAAATTGTAAAAAAAATGAAACCCATGTCTTACATTCAATGACTTTTTTTAATTGTAGAGTGGGTCAGGCCACAGATGACAGTATGGCGTGTGTGCCTTGCATGGTGGATGACTAAGGCTACAAACACACACTCAGAATATAATATGATATTAAATAATGTATCTCAGCACAACTACTTTATTACACAAGGTAATTATATAGGCTACATGTTTCGACTATTAATCAGTCATCTTCAGGCCTATTTTGTCAATTGAGACACAAGATGCTATGCACATGCCTGAAGATGACTGATTAATAGTCGAAACATGTAGCCTATGTAATTACCTTGTGTAATAAAGTACTTGTGCTGACGTACGTTATTTAATATCATATTACGTTTATAAGCACATCGTGATGCCTCTGTTCACTCAGAATATGTAATACTTATTGCTTTTCCTCTCAAAAGCGCTGCAATGCTAGATGATACATACATTGCCTGTGTTGTTATTTCTTGCTTTTTAAAATTGAAAATTTAATTTTTGGTCTTTTGGGAGTTGTCATTACTTGGTAGATAAGCACCAGTATTTTGGACATAAGGGAGGAAGTTTAGTGCATAACAGTGGAACATATGTGCTGAACTAAAAGATTCTTTCTTATAATAAAAGCCAACGAGATGCACTATTTATCAAATTTATTTCGATAAAGAACTCTACATGCTTTGGACAGATCTACTGTCCATCATCAGGAGTCTTAACACTGTATACACAGCAACAGGTATTTGTCATGCTAGTTATGTTTACTGTCTGCTAGCGAGGTCAGGATGGAACTTGAAATGTTCCATCCTGACCTCGCAGCAGAATGTCAAACACAAGCTTCATGTCCCAGAATACCTTGCTGTTCTTGTATTTTGTTTTTTTGTTTTATGATAGGGCATTGTCATTTAACAGAGCAAATGCTTATACTGGAAGTGTATCAGCCTGAACTTTTTTTCAGAGACTGTGAAAATTTGATGATGAAAGGAAATTACCAAGCGAACAGCAATTACAGAGTTCTTCTTTACCTTCCTTCTCTTTTCCCTCTTCTAACCCTCCTTTGACATAGGTTATTAAAATATATATTAACCCTTTGGTGCTGTAAGTAAGTGACCAGTTTACACTGCTGAAGACCTGCATTTAGATGGCCACCCATTACTTTGCATGTTCTTGGTGATGACTTTACTAGCATCATCCTGTATGTTTACTGTAGTCGACTTATGGTACCAAGGGGTTGATCATCATATCGTTTCTCTAAAGGATGGTCCTCCACCTGGTGAAGGAAGAGTGATAGGAGACTTAGGGGAGGATGGATGGATTCGCGTTCAGTGGGATAATGGCTCCACAAACTCATACCGAATGGGCAAAGAAGATAAATATGATTTGAAATTGGCAGACCCTCCAACACCTGCGGAGACAGACACAGATTCTGACACAAATGATGAAGCTACCAAAGCACGTAAGTTGTTCCTTCATTGAATTTCAGTGTACATTTGGTCTACATATTATTTCTGTTTGTTGAGGTCCACCTGTGCCGTAGCTTAGACAGTCACTGCTGCCTCTCTTTGGAGGCCTGGGTTTGACCCTTCATTGTTCGCCTGTTTGTATTGTATAGTTTCTAATTCCTCATGTGGCTGGGCTCTGTGAACTGTAATATATGTGCATTTTCAGATAATTAAATTTAAATGTCCCTCATCCTAGGCAGTAGTCAGAATTTAAATCTCACTCTCATAAAAAAATTTTTGTACAGGTTAGGCCACTGGAATTTTGTGATAGACAAAGCATGACTGGGGCAGGATTGTCTGCAGGCACTTTCATTTTTACATAAACTTTAATTTTGGTCTGCCAATTATCATTGAACTAAGTTTCAGATTTAAAGAAAAGCAAGGAATATGTAAATTACATATGAAAGAAGTGAGCACTTAATGCAGTAAGTACTGACACTGGATGTTCATTCGCATTTTGTGTCTTGTCTCTGACATCTGTGTGTTAGAACTGACATTTCAGTGTTGCTGTCTTCTTGTCTTTACAGCGCTGAAACTCAGTTGTAAGGATGCACATCCTACCAAGCTCCTCAAACAAGCTTCGTTAACTCTCCTCAGAACGCTTGCAATTTGCTGTGGAATCAGTGCTGATCATGTTCAGACATCGTCAGCACGAATATTATGTTCATTACTGAGGGATATAATTCAGGTAAACGAACTTTATTGGCACGAAGAGTTTAATGATCAACCCTTTTTATGCATCAGATGTCCACAGAATATAGAGTAAATGACCTTCCTATGGCTCAGGCAGTTAGACACTGGCCTATCATCACAGAGGCCTCAGTTTGATTCCAGGTCAGTCCATGTGAGACTTGTGGTGGATAAAGTGGCACTGGGATGGGTGGCTTTCCCAAATATTTAATTTTTTTCCCTGTCACTGTCATTCCTCTAATGCTCCATACCCATTTGTTCTGTCACTAACACTATGTAATCTTAGCAGTTGACCATTTCATTAAATGACTCACTTTAATGAAAAGGAAATTTATCACTTTGTAGCCCTTGTTGTTTTTAACTTATAAGGAAAGGAGTAAGGGCTGGGATTGTATAGAGAGGTGAAGTGTGAAGTGAGTGTCATAGGGGCAGGAGTGTGGTGGACAGTGATACTAGCTGAGGAACAATAAGGTGGTGATTGATGATATGTTGAAGGGAATGTACATTGTGCCAGAACTGTGGGGTGCAGAGTTCATTAACTGAGAGAGATACGAGGCCTCTATAAAAATAATATGGTATTGTTGTACTTGCAGACAGCAAACACAGTGTCAGACTCTCCGTCACAACTGCAGCTCTTGGCTCTGAATCACCATGTAGAGTGGGCCACTCTTGGTTTCACAAGAGCTATTGCATCATCCCCTGCAATGTGTCGGGCCCTCAGTACCCCAGCATGGGTGAATTTACTACTCTCAATGGTCGGGGGGCAAGATAATACCTTTGTGATCACATTACCAAAGCAGGTATGCTGGTTACTTACGGTGTGTGTCAGGCCCCTGTGTGTGCTTGATGGTGGCCAAATGCAACAGTTTATTTACTTGTGTCATTGTGCCCATTTTGTATTAAGTACATGATATTATGACTCACTCTTAAGGTTTAATTTTCTTTTCTTGTAACATGGTGCGTAGCAGCACAAAAATGTGTAAAAACAAAGTACCAATCACTGTTGGGTCATAGTTGCTGAAGAAAATATTATTTGTTCTCTTACAATCATATACTTCTTTATGTCAGCTCTTTAATTCAAAAGTAAAATATCTAATTAGAGCACATTTAATTTGTCATTCATTTTATCATTTATTTATTTGTCTATTGAATCATTTACTTGTTCGTTATCATTCATTCATTTATTCATGTTTTATGGTTTGAGTAAAGATACTATCAGTAGCTTAGCCAGTATCAAATATAAATGCAGGATAATGACTGGCTAAAACATTGGAAGTGGATGTGACCTCAAGTGAAGTTCTGTCTCACTGTTTTCATTGAGGGACCTAGGAAAACTATAACAATTATAGCTGGTGTTAGAATCTTTTGTCTACAATAGTTTAAGTGAGACTGTACAACTGACTGGAATTTTTTTTCATGCAATGAATTAGCCTACATCCAAACAACTGACTGAATGAGTTGTCTTAAGCAGCAGAGCTGCTGACTTGCGTTCATGAGGTGCCCAGTTTCAGTCTCAGCAGGTCACTAACTACCCTCACTTCAAGTTTTGCAGTTGCTCTCAATTACTTCAAGACTGTGTTGCGGTATGCCTCATAATAAGCCAAACTTGCCTCATTCTATGTCCTTTCTGATTCATTACCTTCCTACTGTTTGATGCTGCTTCGTACGAGCTACTGACAACTTTGTTACAGAAACAACAAAACTGCATGAAAATCTTCACTGCTGTAGTATAGTAACCGGTGTTTCTTTGTGTCAAATTATAGATCTTGTCACTACGTTTATTGCAAGCAGTGCTTCCAGCTTGGGATATAAGTCCCACCGAGAGATTGTCCCTTCTGGAGAAACTGTTTCATCTTCTGGGTTATACTGCTCTGCTGTGTCCAGCGGATCCTACCTTGCAGCATACAGGTACTGTTTGTTACATGTATAATCCTTTGGTTCAGTATACTACGAGACAGTGTCTACATAACCTCTGTTATAACGTGCTTGACTTTCGTATTAGATTCACTTCTCTTTTAACCTTTAGTGTGCAGCCTTTTAAATCCCAGGTTTTTGGTGGTATATGTCAGTTATGGGAAAGTGTTTTCTCTTTCAGACAAAAGTATGCACATGCAGTGGAACAGTGTTGTCCCATTTCTTTGTTAAATGTTAACCCTTTTGTGCCAAAATTTAATACCTGAGAATTTAAATGGCCATCATTGCTGTACATGTTATCGATGGTGACATTAACCTACATTGGCCTCATAAAATGCACACTTCGTGTTGGCTGTGGTCAGCATTCAGTGCAAAATGGTTAATCATATTTTCTGTTGATTCTAGCATTTAGTCGAGGCATGAAGTCTGGTGCAGTTCGAGTGTCTTTGACGGCTTTGCACTCAAGTACTGTTGCAGAGGAATGCATTGCATTGCTTCGGTCTCTGCACAGTTTGCCGCTCTGGAACCAGGCACTGAACCACATTATAGGAAACAAGTTGGCAGTGGCAGGTGATTTGCTTACTGAAGGCCCACTTTTCCGTCTCAATCAGGTTAGTGTATCAAATATAATGATGTTTCAGTATTCAGATATTTACAGATAAGAAACGTACTTAAAAATTTAAGAACTTTTGTTAAGTTGCTGGAAAAATTTATTAGAAAAACAGTTTTTAGCACTACTGACAATAAAACTAAGATTTGGGAAAACTTGAAGGAGAAGTAAACTATGTTTAATGAGTGGAATGTATTAAACTCTTGGATCAACCTAGGCACAACTTGCAGACCTGCAGAAAAAAAAAACATTGCTTTTTTGCTGTTCGATTGGAGAAAATAATAATAAATTGTCTGTTGTATAAGGTTAATGAAGTTGAAGTAGACCAGTCATTGGGAATACAGTCAGCTGTCATGGCGGCATTGCTGGTAGTTGGGGGACTGGATTGCAGGCCACGAATTGGAGGACTTGTAATGGGTGAAGGGCTAGGACAAGGTGAGCATCAACAGCATTAACTGATTAACTCCACAATATAGGGTCTTATCCATTTAATTTTTGCATGGTCCCATCCAAAGTTTCAAAAAATGTATCAGCAGCTGCATTTGGTAACTTACGAACTACTAACCAGGTATTTGAGAGGTTTGACACTTAAAAAAAATTGTTGATGTGTTTGATTAGAATTGTGTGATGGTAGTGGATAATGGGTGAAGACATGTTTGTATCGCCTTTTGGAATGTAACTTGCTTGATGTATATCAGAGGGAAAAATGTTTCAAGACAAAAACTGTAGGCAAAAAATTACACACATTTGTATCCGGTACACTTTTCCCTTAGGCTTCACAGTTTTTCAGAAAATTGGGCAATAATGATATTTGTCCTATGCCATCTCAAGACTTGAAAAAATTATGGCTGTTTTTGGACAGATTTTACATCAAATGTCTTTGCTTATCTTTTCTGCTCAGTTTATGCTATTTGTAACATGGCCTCAAAAATTAACATCCACAAAATGGCAATAAGACACAGTAACAGAACAAGCACACCAGAATAGTCTCATTTTGCCTACACTTCCTTACTTTTTTAATTCAGGTACAGTGTGCCAGATCAGCCAGCATGGAAAGTTGGTTGTGCAGCTGCATGAGAGTGGTGCTGTAAGAAGGCTGTCATTGTCAGCTGTGTTGCCGTCACAAACAGTACAGTTCATTTTAGACAAGACTCTTATGTCCGAACACATGCTAGACACCTGGGCCACTCTTCTGTCCCTTTTGGCACATCACCATGCTGATAAGCGGCAACCAGGCACTCCACCTGGTAAGCAACTTACCAATGGCATGCTTCTATGACATGTTTTATAGTCACATTCACAAAATTAAGGAAAGTGACTATTAGCTTATCTAAATGTTTATTGAATACACTGTCATGGAACAATGCCACGAATAATTGACAATGGTTACTGGTTTTGGCCTCTATTCAGGCCATCATCGGACTGTGCATTAGTAAGAATTAAGGAAAACCTATACAATTGTCTTCATGTAAAAATGGGAGGAGATCTTGTTCTGTAGACATAGACTTGATAAAACTTGTTAAAACCATATAAGGTAGGTGCAACAAATATTGTACACTAAAAAACAGAAATATTATTGTTAAATAAAGAGGGTAGACAGCTTTAAATAATTTTGTGTATGTTGCACATAGCAGCTTCTGTTTTATAAGTACCAAAACTGTATGTATCCAGACAATCCTATGTCCTGAAGAATTTTGGTGCATTAGTATTACAACATAGCTCATTTTCTGCAGTACATTTTTTGTGTGCCCATATATCAGCCTTGGCTGGCGTTTTGTAATGAAGACTGTATAGTTCCTAGAGAAGCTGTCTTTGCAGGGGTGTAATGTCTCGTCAAAATTCGCCGCAAGAGATTTTTGGTGCATGCAGTGTTGTATTCTGCCTGCTGTGGTGTTGTTGCATGATGAATTAAAAAAATATGTAGATTGACTTGGACAATGGGGATTTGTCACTTGAAAATAAAAATAAAAAAAAAAAATTCTATAAGCTTCTTTGAAGTATATTTTAAAGCTAGGTATGAGGTTTTCACAACAGGGACTGTCAAGACTACTGGCATTTGGGATGTGATATTGTGTTGTTTTCTAGAGATATGAAAATGTTTCAGATGAACCTGTGGTCCCCATCTTCAGAGTATAAGAAATCAAGATGGAAGTTGTGGGCAGCAGGTTTGTGCGAAACATCGATAAATATCCCAGACTAGTCAGGGTCATATGCCAGGCGGTAGTTTTGATTGCAAATATCTCATCTGGAAAGAGACTTCCCCATTCGGGTAGAAAATGGTATAACATGATAGTAAAACCTAAACAGATTTATGGGCTTTAATGCAGTAACAAGATTGTCTGTAATTTCTGTGTAAAGACATTATACAAGTGGCATGAAGTCTATTTTTGTGCTGGCAGGAATGGTGAATGTATCATTACTGCGGACTCAGCAGCAGCGTTTGGCAGCCATGAATGCATGCAGCGTTCTGTTCAGGCATCAGAATCTGCTTCGACATGTCCTTAAGCACCACACGCTGGGCTCGTCACCTTCACTTGAGGTTCTTAATGAAGGGGAGGAGCTTGACACTTTGTCTGAAACATTGCTTATTCAAAAGTTGATTGCTAAAGCTACGCAGCCTTCACCATTGAAAGCCATATTTGGAAAAAGTGATATTGAGGTAAATTTTTATTGGTTCTATCTTGTAGCCACACCATATGGGATACTGAATGTCCTCTTATTCATGTGAGGAGGGTTTTTGTCTGCTTTCCACTTCCCTTCCACCAGTTTCTGATTCTTCTTACCACCATT
>Ga0123354_10018407_pt1 | contig 10951 bp, 5 predicted proteins | sample TergutLab28metaG_2_FD_97872 | JGI IMG/M metagenome (GOLD analysis project Ga0123354, IMG submission 97872) | Labiotermes labralis P4 segment gut microbial communities from Petit-Saut dam, French Guiana - Lab288 P4 | ecosystem: Host-associated > Arthropoda: Insects > Digestive system > Gut ... | reverse complement strand
GTCTCATCATCGTTACATAACCGCATAAATCTTACAAACACCAATACTCTTTCGGATGAAAACCTGATTATGGCCGGAACAGGCCGAACGTGTAGTTGTTATCATCCTCTAATAAAGATCATTAGAAATATTTGTTGTGTTATTGACTAAATACCTGTACCTATTTAGTGCTACGTTTCTGTTTTTGATTACTTCTGTAAACAGTAGATTTACATGCACATTTAGTTAGCACCAAGACCAAGAGAGGGGCCTACTGAGCAAGGTGTGTTCTAGTGAAGTCACATATTTAATTATATGAACAGGAAATTTTAGTCGTCTCCTTCACGATTTGTTTAAACAAGAAATAACCGTCAAGGTCAGTGCGGTATGTAAAATTTCAGACGCCTTCTTTGGAGAGTGCGCGTGCTTCAAATTTCAGTATATTTTGTACCCTTGGTTGGGTTGCGTGACGAGAAGAGTAACGCTGCGAAGTCCAAGATGGAGGAAAGATAGTGTTAGACCTTTATAGACTAAAGTCAAAGTGTTTTACTACTGACGGTCGGTCGGTCAGTCCATCTCGGTATCGATTCCCTCCTGGGGCTCATGAGCAGATTTAAGTCGACTTATTGAATATAATGCACTTTGACAGCCGCCGGGCGCCCTCTCGCACGAGAGAGCAGGTCTCTCCATTGTCTTAAATCACCGTCTTCGTCGGCTGTGCTTCTAAAGACTAAACGGCAGAACGGACCGTAATTAGTGAGGTTAATGGTATTGATTTCATTGCACGTGAAGTTTTGTGGATCTTAATGAAAAAATATCTGCGTTCCTTTGCATAACCATGCGAACTGTAGCTTTAATAATACGTGAAGCAGCCATACAGCAGTTTTTCTGCAGAGGAAAGAATAACAGTTACCTCTCGAGTTGGTGATGTTAGCGTTGTTCTTCAGTTGCAAGCTGTCGTGTGTATGCACGGCCTGCTCATTAACCTGGTTTCTAGACGCTCTCCCTTGCTATCCATATCGCACCAGCGGCTTGGAAACCGCATGTAGCACTCACGTCAAATAGAGGGTTGGACTGTGAGCGTCTTCAAGGCGTGACGACGTGATAATGATGAAGAAGGCGACCGTGACACACGTGTTCCCTTTGCGCCTGTCTTGTTCACTCACATGTAATATAATTTTAAAAAACGTACATTTTAATGCAGACAGCAACTTCTGTGGTTGTAATTAGGCCCACGAACGTACCTTACTTGAAAACTGTGTATTTGTAAGTGCAGTGATGTAAAAGTAAATTGTTTTGCACGCTCTGATGGCATATGGGGGAGTGGAGGAATAGCTCTTACTCATTCTTACCGTCGGCACTAGGTGGAGATGAGTGGTGATCTTAAAGTCGCGACCGCTTCACCTCCGAGGCAAGAATCCCCAGTGCCCATTCAGTAAGGGACTGAGTGGGCCCCAGATTCGGTCTGGACGTTTTACAGAAGAGAAGAATCTGTTGCCCCTACGGATAAACGAACCGCAGTTCGTTTGTCAGCCAGCCCGCAGCCCAGTCACTATACTGAGTACACTGTCCTGGCCATAATGTGTATTTATATGAGGAAATTAAAACATCGTTGAATACCAGCTAGCATTCGGTTCAAAATCGTATCTCACGGTCTTCCGATTAAAAAAATAAACTGTAAAATATAAAAGCCTACAGACGTAATAATAGGCTTATCTGTTTGAGTGTGTGTGTGTGACTTGTTTCGTCAGGGAAGGACATAGGTTGAGCATTTTCTTCTAGAACTGGAAAGAAGTCATCATCATCATCACCACCACCACCATCATCATCATCATCATCATTGACGTGGAACTTAAGTTTACATTTGTCCATCATTAAAATACAATATTCTAAGAGCTCGATATTTCGGAGACTCCATTCTCGTCGTCTATGGATGAAGATTAGCTTTAACGAATGGACCAAACTAATGAGGTTTCCCCTTTCTTACCCCAAGACAGAGAAAGAGAGCTAACTTCCGAAACGCATTATTCTTATGGTGCTGTATTTCACTCACACTGTAAACAAAGTCGAATAAGAGATTCATACTAACTGAGGGTGTCTGAGATCGCACGGCTGTGGAAAATGGTAGACCCTAAGGGAGATATGGTTGTTTGTACACCGATAGTCTGTTCAGAAAATTACATGATGTGGAGCGTCATAATGTTTACACATCAGGAAATATTATTAGGCTGATCAAGTGAAGGAATGTGATATGTGCGTGCTCAGTAACACGTATTGGAAGAAGCGAAATGCTCATAAAGTGTGACTCGGAAAGTACGAATTTGGAGGAGTCCGGGCAAAGAAGGCCTCCTAAATTTGTGCTGAGGGCGTGAGGCATCCTGATTTTTTTTTCACTGTTCTGAATACAAATAAAATGACAGGATTCCTAAATAACCATGTCTTCTTCATTTCTTATGCGCCATGAAACAACTGTCACGCTGTTCTATGGAGCTTCATCAGGAACCTAGATAAGGTTCAGTCGCTGATGCTAACGAATCCTCTGTATGAGAAATTGGTATTCACTTTAAGATTACTGTGTTCTGGTGTGTGATACCGTGCAGGCTGGTCGGAATTTATTAACATCTCGATGTAACCTGCTATCTCCATCTTTGGAATAAAAGAATGATCGGAAGACGCTATCCGCAATCACTCGTGTGACAGCCTTAAATATTTCCACATATTCACATGATGGTGTGAAGGTTTATTCATTACGTAATGGTAATACTGGTATACCGTTTATTTTCTTGTTTAATTTGTTACTTTATCGTTGTCATGTACTGAGGTTATAAAATACAGTGGGAAATGGTAATATATGAATGACAGTCTCGGAGAGGATATGGGATAAAGAGTAAAAGTGGAGGTACAACCCGTCAACCACAACTAAATTTATATCAGTTTTATTGCTTGCAACATGTTTCGGCTTTAGTGACAAGTCATCACCATGCAATTAAAATTACGTAAAGGAAGTAATTAGATACAGTCCATTAAAATGATACTTTTTCAGATGACATAGACCTCAGCTTTACAAGAATTTGAGTTGTATAAGCCGAAACTAGATGACAGTCAAGATTCTATATTAAAATAAAATAAATGTGTATTATGTTGCAATACTATTGTTTTCCGTACACCCGGTGTGAAGGGGGAAGTTATTCAGTATTAAAATAAGCCACTTGGAGTGCAATCTGTAGATGTAAGTGTTGATAAGTTCAACTGTCTTAATTTATAACTGAATACGTAAAAGTGGTCTGGAAAATACAGGAAAGTTCCCTTGCACGCCATTATTGCAGTGATCACGTAACAATACACTCTTGTTTATTGTTGAGATTCAAGTCATTGTCAGTCATATAACAATATTGTGTGACGCACAAAAATACTTTTAAGGCCTTATTTATGTTGCCGACAACAATAAAACGTACTTAGGCCTTCATGTAAAGTGCCCGATAGTTGTGTCCGATTTTAACCGACTTTGGAATTTCTCGACACATTTTCGTAGAGGTCACCACTATCAAATTTCGCAGAAATGCATCCAGTGAGGACCCTGCTGGTACTTACATACATACAGACAGACATGACGAGGCTAGTAGGCGCTTTTCGCGACTATGCCAACGCGCCTAGAAACTTGTCAGGATTGCCGTTTCTCAGCTGGCATATGTACCTCCAGCATGAGCCAGTCGCTGTGTCTTTGAACTGATTTCATAGGTGATACGTGGCATAGCCGACGATATGTTTTAGCATATTGTTGTGTTGGGGAAGATGTGAAGAGAAGGTTTATTTTGTTAATTGATGTACTTTGGCTTGATTTGTACAGTGTCGGAAGACGAAGTAAGTTTTTTTGAACCATACTTCTCATTTGCTTGATATATTAATCCACACGACTAGAAGAGAAATGTTTGCACAGTTATGCCTAGACGTGTGGCTGTAAGTAAAGTTGGTGGAGAGGGAAAATTCAAGCGAGCATGTAAATTAAGGTTTAATGGAAGCAATTATTCGACTTCCGGTGGAGTACTGTAACAGCCAAGGGAGGTTCTTGCTACATGTGTTGTACCTGGATGCTGGGGTGGTGCCTGCCAGTAATGACGTCTTGTAAAACGCAGAATTTCCTCTCGTTGTTATTCAGAACTGCTCCGTGTGCGATACTTCAGGCGCGCTCAACGTTCTGGTACACATGTCATAGGATGCACACCAGTAAACAAGCACTAAAATACCCGTCCTTGGCCTGTTACATTTTTCAGATCTGAACAAACGCCCGTAACAGTTTAAACATATTAAAATCACCGTGCAGTTGACCCTCTAAAATTAACGTTTTGTTACGAAACATTTATTGCTGCAACCAAGCCTTAAGAAGGTTCCAGACGATGGAACTGTGATGCAGGTTCGCCAACCGGGTGTTACTTTAATCACGTGGTACGTTCCACTGACACATTTATCTTTTAGTCCTTGCCTCTGCGTTATTAACATGGATGGAGTAGGATATTACCGCAGATTGTACTACTACTACTACTACTACTACTACTACCACCACCACCACCACTACTACTAGTACTACTTCTACTACTACTACTTCGAAATCCTTTCTGATTAATTATTATTTAATTATCTTGTCATTTGAGGTTACACAATATGAAGTAATTGGAAGGATAGATATATAAACAATAAGAAATAGGTTAAATAAACAGGAAATTTCTCGTAATAGTGCGCAGTGAATCATATGTGAGAGTTCATTGAGAGCAGTTTGATAGGTTATTGGATGTCTCGGAAGGAAATTCGACAGCGAAGAAAATATACATACATCACATGGATACTTTAGCTTACTAAATGCTACAGGTTTACCCCAAGAACTTCGTAGGCCACCCTCTGTTTTCATGTCCGTGTTTGTTCTTACAGAAAATACCAATCTCTTTTCATTTTGCTTTTTTTTTTTCACGGTTTTGTCACTCCAGCATAGTCTACTTCTGATAATCCTTAAGAATGAAAAGACAAATTTTAAAGTAGTATTAGGACAGTACTTAAATACACCCTCATTTTACTATATAGATGAATTTTTTATGTGCAAAGGTGATCTGTAATACAGTTTTATAAAATGTTCCTAGTATTTTACTCTGTAAAAAATTGTGTGTATTTGTGTATTTATGACTTGTTCCAAACCCTGTTGTCTTTGTGACACACGTATGGATTCATGAAATGTGTGTGTGTGTATGTATGTAAGTATGTATATTTAGAAATTTGTTAGGACTTCTTGGATGGGTATTAGGCCCATCGGAGTCCCTATACCTGCACAGGACGACGCAACACAGGAATATGGCCCGAAAATGGTTCCGAGCCTGCTGTCTCTGACTCCGCCCTGTAGAAGACTGCACGTCCCGTGGAATGTCCGGCCATTTTGGTCGGGACTCATTTTCGTATGTTTCCAACCAGTGCTATGGAAGTTAGTAGCTGTAATTCACGTGATAGTGTGATGTCTTGTCATGACACGTCCTGTGCTTGTGTGTGGAGACGACATACGGATGTGGGACGGTTATGTCCAATCGCAGACGTCGCAAGGGTATGATCCTCAGTCTTGCGGGTTCGGCGGCAGGCAAGTTATCTCTCACCGTGAAATTACTTGTTGCTACGCTTATGGCGATGTCATGGAATTTGTCCAGATTTAGGACAGGATCAATTCATGAGATTTTTTATTGATGTTTGTGAACTCTGAGTGACATAACAGCAGGGGGCTGACTTAACATGTGAAGAATGAATACTCAGCGCCATGCAAGTATTGGTTTAGATATATATTTAATATTAAAAGATTGACCTGACGTGGGATTAGTGCTGCTTTAAAACGCAGGAAACAGAAACAATGTGTTCTGCTTTTAATATTTCAGTCTTTTTAATCAAAGAGAAAAGCATGTGGTTTCGTGTTTTGAACGAATTTTTTAAAAATTAGACACAACGGAGGTGATTATTGTAATGATAAGTGACGTGTTTCAGTGCGGTTGGACGTATTCACTGTCTGTAGGTATGTTACATAGTGGGAACTTCGTGCCGTCTTCGTGAAATCCATGCATTGTTTCGTACTTTGAAACGGAATAGTTTCTGGCCTTACTCGCGGTTATTAAAATCATTAAAAACGAATGGTTGTTACAACTATATTGTTCGCCGATTCTCTTGTCTGATATGGAGTGAATTATTCTAGATCATCGCCAAACGAAGAGGAATTGAGTAATGAAGCGGATTGAGGAATACAAAACACATTAATAGACAATGTACGAAGTCTGTAAAATGCCTGGCATGGAACATAAAAAATGATAAAACGAGGCTCACGCTTGAAAAGTCAACCCAATTTTGTCAGAGACACTTCCTGACGTATGTTGTGTTGCAGTGTATATTGCCGTGTAAGCGGCAGTAACTTTTATTTCTTGTTTAGTGGCGACGACTATTATTAAGAGCGGAAATTTACCTGGGGTTAGTGGTTGAACGGCGTCATGTCGCTACGCTAAAACCTTGGAATTCACTCGAGATATTGCTGGCATTCAAGGGTCTCGGATTGAGTTTCAGTGTGTGAACCGTCACGGAGTAGACTCTGGATACTCACAGTTGAAAGTGCTCTCTCTCTCTTCCCGCAACATGACTTTTGAAAGTAGAAGACCGCTCCGTTTCAATGTATTATTGACTTATCTTCCATTATATTTCTCCAACTCCGCCGCCCCAGAGGACACTGAATTTGAAAACGCCCATGAAGGAAAATAATATTAGATTATTTTGTTCAGTCGAGTTATTTGTGGAGATGATGTTATGATTATTGACAGTTACGTTAGTGGAAGGTTTAATACGCTATAGGAATCAAGTTGGAACATCTCAACACGAAATCAGATGTGACAATATAAGCTTACATTTTCTTTAGTTTTTCACATTTGATGTTGAAAAGGGTGTGGATAGTACCAAGAAGGCTGTTGCCTGACTATCGTAAGCGTGCAGTTTGCCCTGCATTGGACAGAAATTCCGTCTGTACGGCGTCCATATGTAAAAGTGGATGACAAACCTTAAATCGCCTTGCACACTTAATGTTTGTCTGTTAAAATTAACATATGTGGCGTCGTCAACCACAACAAGTTTTATTAGTCTTGTCAATGCATGCTAAGTGTGTAGGTCGTACTGACCAACCTTCGGCATTTCAATACGTGACTTTAAAACTCAAAATAAAATGCGTATATATATAACTTGTGAAAGCTCACAAATTTTACAAGCCATAATTATCTGTATGGAGCATTAAAATGTAAACATTTTTATTATTTTTCTCGCTTGTGGTTTTGTTGTTTTTGTCTTCCTGTTTTGTCTGAACGTCGTGAAAGTTCTTATTTCTAACTCAAGTACTTTGTTGCCTAATGTACTTCTGGGCAATCATAAGTTCTATTAAAATATATGGTTGTTATGCCTGCACGAAATACTTTGTATTAATATTTAGGCAAATTATGTGTATTGCTTTTATACACGTTTTTGCTATACCACAACGGAATGAATTCCACAAAAAGCACTGAATGTTGTTATTTAAAGGAGCAATAAGAATTTCTAAGGATGTCAGTTGTTTGGACCACATATGGCATTGGAAATGGACTTTGGTGTATGTGAAGGAGTGAAGGAAAGATAGGTGGGGAGGCGGAAAACCAGAGAGCATCTGTCCCTTCACAGCTTAATCCACCACAAATCCCACAGGGATCGAGAAGCAAAACTAGCTGCGGTCGAAGATGTGAGGTGGTGGGCGCAAGGCCACACGACCATTGCGGTGCACTGTTATGGTACGCTGTAACTGGGATATGGATCAGATGGCTTTTCTAGCTCCGCTGGAAATAAAATTTATTCTTTCTTTATCCGTTATCTTTTGGGAATATTTCCATTAAGGAAATGCACTAAACCTACGTTGGTAGACCTAAGTACCGGGAGATTCGACTGAAATGCTGCAAAATAACAGCGAGGTATTACAGGACTTTCGAATGCACGGTTTTAACCGCTTGGAATGGAAAGGAACTGAAGGATATAAAAACACACACACACACACACAACACTTCGTGGTATTCTAACTCGGAACATGAAATTCACGTGTTTGAAAGGCGCTGTGAGTAATCATCTCCAAGTAACTGAAGGGATCTTATTAATTCTGCTGTGTTAATTATATTCTTAGTGAAATAAGTTATATATTGTAATTTTTTTCGAATAAAGTTTTCTCCGGTTGTTGTATTGTCAACAAGGTCTGTTTAATCATTGCAGAATGGGGACGTATAGGGTACGTGGAGGTAAAGCCCCACGCATTTTAAACTTTGGCAGGAGAGAGAGATGTGTTGTTTCGCTTATGTTTTCATCCACCCACTGGGTAGGCCACAGAGTCGTTAGGGGTGTGGCGTGTAGTGAAATATGCCTACTAATACAGTATATCGAACTGTTGCTCTCCAGCCGGTACGTAGCCAGTAAAGTGTTTGTGTTGGTATAACTGATGGAGCATAATGGTGTAGTGGTAACATTCTGTAAGTTTATTTCGAGGATAACCGTTTGAATGTTGGCTGGACTACCGGCTAACCCGAAGTTTTTGTGTTTTTATACAATCCAGGTTTGTGCTTGATGGCACATACAGTGGGGTAGGTCACGTTTCTTTCTACCACAACATGGTCTCCCAAATTATTTGATGCTGCAGGCAGTCTTTTTTAATCAGAATTAACAGCCTGAGTAATAGGTAATCATGATTCAGTCGTGAACAAAATTCTTTCAATTACCCTACAGTTTAATAGGGTTGTCTCATAAAACATGCAGTTTACTCAGATTGCCACGCTGTTGGCGAATTATCACCTTCACAGAAAGCGTTCCGCTTCTTTATGGCGCATGAATAGTAAAGAACGCCGAAAGTAATTAAATGTTGGACTTTCAATCCAACTACTTTATTCTGTACGTTGACAGTCAGTCCACATTTAAGAATTAGGTCACACAGACATGACTGCTGTGTTTAACTACCGATTCATGGGAAGATAATACACACGGAAATTGCGTTTGTCTGCAGCTGATGGTTGTTAATAGCACAGCATTTGCAACAGAAGTACTCAGTTGTAGTCTGCATGGGAATGTTTTATACTGCAGTAGAATATTTTTTTTTTGTAATTTTTTTAAATTTCTGTGTAATGAAACAAATTCATCGCCCTTTGCTGTTATTAATATACACAGGCGTATTAGCTCACAACACGCCACTGTTGTTATTTGTTGCTTTGTTAGTCTCATGCTAGTGACACTTTGACAAAAGGCAACAAAATACTGTAAATATTTGTCTTCCTTCACACACTGTTTTGTTTTGTCCTATTTTTTGTCCTCTGTGGATTTCGTCCTGCATTAACACAGACAGCTAGCTTGTAAGTTGTTCATTATGTGAAGATTACGGTGTTCTGGGGTGTGACGCCGTGTAGTTTGGTACATCGCTTCGGCGTTTCGGAAGAGCGTGCTTCCTCCATCTTTAGGATGTAAGAGTAAGCTATGCAGGAAAAGGCTATATTGACGTTTATGTTCGGCATACACAGTGCTGGCTGTAAAGTTGTTATCGTCGCTTGAGGAGTTAATGACCGAAGCAGGGACATTGTGTTCATTTCCAAATAGTACTTTCTCTTTTGAAGGGAATGTTTATGATCAGATTTATACGATATTTTATGAAGTGTTAAGATTCATCATCTTTTCTGCGCAAGTCACGTAAAACTATCTGGGGAACTTCCATTAGCCGACGTCTGGGTATCCACAGACACACCCACCAGCGTCTCTTTTTCGTGTTAGCAGTTATTTTTATCAGCTCGCAATTATCCCAGCGCAGTTGTGTCACTGTCACGCAGCCCACCGCGAATTCTATAAACTGTGTGTGCACCTTCCTTTACGTTGGTTGTAGACCCAGGTTCACTTTGATGGTAACACGAGACAGCGTTCGATAAGTAACACGAGCGCTTGAGCCAAGTTACACCGACTGTCATGTCGGAACTCGAGCCATGTCTCGATTAACCATAGCTGCTTTGCAGATCCCATTCAGGTTGTCTTTGTATGAGAGATCAGTCGGTCACGAGGACGTTCCCTCCACAGGACAATATAGAGAACCGCCGACAAACAGTAACGCCCGTATGTAGTTGGAAACTAAAATCCCAGCATTCAGCCTGCCTTAGACTGCACAGCCACCGAGATCGAAATGTTTAAGGTTAAATCATGCATACCGTGAGTCTTTACACAGTTGTGCCACCTAAATGAGTGTTGAAGGTTTTGTAGTCTCAGTCCAGCATATTGACATAGAACGTCTCCGCTGCTTTAAGGTCACCGTCCACTTTCATGACTAAGCGTTTCCTCTTTGCTACTGTGTAGCTAAGAGGTGTGCATCGTTTTGTGGTAAAGCTCCGAAGATACGTTTCTCAAGTTGCTGTGAATGGATGGTTTCACGAACTGTGAACTCCAGTGCATTTGATTGCGATTGGCTGATCAGTCTTTTGCGTTCGCCGCCAGCGTAACGAAAGTCACAGAATGGACTTGGCCGCCCTGCTTCGTATAACAAGCTCTACAATTCCCCTTTCGGTCTTCTTTCCTCAGTAAAGTTGACTCATGGGTATCAACCCACATTTCCTTCTCTCGCTGCGCACAGTGACAGTGTCAAGTGTAATGAATTTGGGATTCGGCTGGTCGTTGCTGGATGCCGTCTTAGTGCCCACCTGACGAGACGGAGAATTTTACAGAGCTCTGATTCGACAGCGTCGGTATGAGTAAGAAAGTTATGAAAGACCGTTGTATGAACTGCAGCGTTTTTTATGTAACGATGGAGATAGGAATTATAATAATAATATTTATTGACTGCGATTGGGTTTTCCCCCGGTGGCAGTGGTTTTTTTTACATGTGAACAGAAACATGAAGTCGGTTCCTACTGAATTTAAGTCGGGAGGGCTACATGAGAAG
>Ga0123354_10018405_pt1 | contig 10951 bp, 5 predicted proteins | sample TergutLab28metaG_2_FD_97872 | JGI IMG/M metagenome (GOLD analysis project Ga0123354, IMG submission 97872) | Labiotermes labralis P4 segment gut microbial communities from Petit-Saut dam, French Guiana - Lab288 P4 | ecosystem: Host-associated > Arthropoda: Insects > Digestive system > Gut ... | reverse complement strand
CGAGTAGGATGTAGGCCACAGTCTGTTGACTGAGGTACATTTTATCACGGACAACGCACAGACCGAGCAACAGCAGACCTAGAACACACAACGAAGCGAGAACAAAGCGACAGACGTGGAAATTCAACAGCACAGTCGCAAGCTCCTGATGATGGATATATTAATGTCCGAAACATGTTGAGTACATAAGAAGTGAAATAAAATAGCAAGTGGCATCAATTTGGTCTCTTATTCTTCAACTATTACAATGATGCACTGTCAAATAAACATAAGATTCTACGTAAAACATCCACTGTGTTTGCGCAATTCAATACTTTGATGACATACAACCCATACCTTAGAATTCTGATAAAACATTGGTAACTTGTCATAAAAATCTGTCAACATCCGTCCATATTAAGGCAAATTTTGGTCGTTATTTGTAAGGCTATTAAATTATATGGAAACAGATGTTCCTGTACGTTAATCGAGTGTTAAGTAGGCCTGCTTGCAGGACATGACTTCGTTTTTACTCTATGCACGCTATGAAGTTACTGATAATGGCAGTGTCAAAGGATGGTACAGGGATTTTTGGGTTTACAGGTTTGAAAGAAATAAAAACGTTATGCTGTTGATGTGTGTGTGTGTATATATACACCCAGAAAATTTGTTCGCCGTTTATATTCATATTCTGTGCTTTTCGTATATTCAATTGCGAGTTTTTTTTATCAATAAATTGTTACAGAATACTCAAAGGGTGCGAATCGTGTGCGTGCCAAAGAAGTACTGGAACGTTTTAAGTACGGGGTGAAAGTAAATTTAGATACAATAAGTAAGACTACTTCATGCTTAGTGGATGGACTGCGAATATAAGAAAGAATACACACGTCCGAGATTCACTCTTTTTGGGAACAGATTTTATGATTTAGTGCAAAGCAGTCACAATATCCGCAGACAGTTCAAGGAAATAACTACGTGATGACATATATGTGGATGTCAGACTGAGTTCTCTGAAACATGAACGTTTAACGGAAATGGAAAAATGTATTTACACAATAAAAGTGTTAAAGGTAAAGGTAGAGCAGTCCCATTACAGGCCCGGAAGAGACCAGAGGGTTCCAGGAAGTTAAGGTTCCCAAATTTCGTGACAACGGCACAGGATGTTGGTAGTTTGTCAGCCTTACACACCGGCCGCCTTTACCCCCAGGAAATATTCCTGACACTCATTTCTGTTAGAGGCTGAGGCGACTCCAGGATCATAGTGCGATCGGAAGGATTTTATGTCAATGAAAAATCCACCGACACCAGCTGGGATCGAACCAACGACCTTCCGATTTGTAGCACTGCACCTTAACCACTGTGCTACCGCGGTCCCCCAATAAAAGTGTGGGGTGTATAATTTTGAGAGTAACAGAATTCATATGTAATAAATTGTGTCGATTTAGCTACATTATAGTTGACGTTCAGCTATGAAAGTAAGCTAGAAGGAACGAAACTGAGAAGTATATAATTGAGAGTGAGACAAATGTTAAAGAGGAAGCAGAAAAAGAAGCGGAGACAGTAGAGCGATATCAATACGATGAATGAAAGTACACTATGCAAGCAAGTATTAACAAGAATCCACAAAGTATAGATGAAAGGGAGTCCAAGGAACGCGTGGGAGTGGACGCTTCTGTGGAGCCACAGACCAAGCTGTGTTAAGGGATAACATTTTGAGGAAAGAAAATAAATTTCCATGAAACCACGAAATGCAAAGTTTGTTTAATAAAAATAACCAAATATTAAAACTTGTGACCAGTGTTATAGGATTAACTGTCTCACTTTATTGCTTTTATCCCGGGGGGTGGGGGTGGGGGGGGGGGTTGAACCTATTAGCGTCTTGCCAGACATTCTGCAAACTACATTTTCAATACAAAGCAGTGTTAAATCTAGCGAGCCTGCGATCAAGGCAACAGTTAAGTCACTACGCATTTAAGATCACGAATCAAAATCATGTCGCTGTGTAAATGTGGACTTGATTGGCCAGAACGAACGTAAAAGAGATTGGCCTGTAAAACCTTTGCGGTCCAAATTACTTTTCTGATTTTCTGCAGTCCTGTCCAGATTAATTTTATTAATAAGTTCTTATCTTCCGAGTAGAAAAGGACAACCACCTCGTGGCAGGAGCTAAGGGAAGGTAACATAAAGCGCAGTGGAATAACGCGTCGATCTTAGCTCGTCACTGGACGTGCTGAAACAGAAGGCGCTGTCGGTGTAACTGTACGTTACATTAGTTAAATTACTGAGTTCCCTGATAGAGAAATTTGCTTTAAGTTTAAACATTTCTTTATTATCACAATGCAGCCTGAACCTAGAGCAGGTTAAAGTAACATTTGACTGCAAATAATGAAATTTGGTCAAGGTATCCATAAAAGTTACCTTTATGAATTGCAGTAAGCGGTGACCGTGAAGGCGACATGATATGATTTACTGTATGAGGCAATGGGTTACTCCCGACACTAATTAGTGATGTGATGTGAAGACGTGTAGTTTGGAATCATCACCACATACCCTCTTCCGAAGCGAGTTCTCCACGGAGTGCGTTCTAGTGCTTCCTCTTTTAATTTTCTGTATCTTAGCGTTTATTTAAGGTCATCCAGTAACTGCTTACGTCTTCTTCCTCCTCTTCCCATCACTTCGATATTTCCTTCAATTACGTGTTTTAGAATGCAGTTCCCATGCAATATGTGACAAACTCAGCTAGAGTCCGTCTTTTTATTGTATGTAGGATATTTCTCTTTCTTTACTGTGTGTAATACTTCCTCATTTCTCACACGATCCTTCTTCTGAACCACATTTTAAAACTTTGCAGGCATTCCTTATCTACTTTCGGAAGTGTCCAATTTTCACCACCGGACAAAGACATGCTCCACTAATTTCTGCCTTAAATGTAATTCCAGTGTCCTAGTGAAAAGAGCCTCCTTCTTATTGAATGTTTTTTTTTGCCATGGCAATCCTGGATTTATTCTCGCGTATGCATCTTGCGTAATTTTTATAATGCTACCCAAATTCCCCATTTGTTTTTGATCTGGAAGACCTTGTCGTAAGGCAGTTGAAATTGGACCATGTAAAGCAAGGGTCGAAATAAGAATAACAACATCAGATGAACATATGAGGAAAAAAAGCCCGATACAATTGGATAGATTGTAAAAACAAATACAGAGATAGCAAAGGGATTAAATATAACCCCAGTTTTGGACAAAATGGACTAGAAAGAAGCTGGATACGAAATATAAACAGAATGTCTCGTAACACATTACCCATAATAACAAAACACTACGTAAGGAACCATGGAAGACCATTGAAGCTGGATGTATGAGAACGGAACGGGTCAACAACTGGCTAAACTCCATGGGACCTAAATCATGATAATGGTGATGATGATGATGATAATAATAATAATAATAATAATAATAAATTTCACCCTAGAACAGTCTACGAAGACCCAGAGAGGGAGTATGGGTATAGCTCTACTTTTTCTTTAACCTCGGTGTTAGATGGGGTGAGTGGTAAGCGCCACACCCCGGCCGCTTTACCCCCGGGAAAGTCACCCGGTACCCATTTTATTGGAGGCTGGATGTACCCCAGGGCCTGTCTGGACGGGTGCGGGAAGTCTCGCCCCCACCAGAATTCGATCCCTGGACCGTCCAGCCCCGTAGCGAGTCGCTATACCGACTACGATATCCCGGCCCACAATAATAATGATAATAATAATAATTATTATAATGCCTGTACTGCGTGTGGTTACTCTCAGATTCTCTTTCTCTTAGTTTTTTCCAATTCGCTTTCATTCCACAGCATCTTCCAAATTTAAAGTAACCACCCAACCATGCCCTGTACTACCGCTTCTTCCTTAGCCAGAATCACAAAAGCATCTGGATGTTTCACAGCGCGAATTACTTGTTCTTATATTTTGAAGTCCCCAGACCCATCAAGAGCTTTCTTGCTAAGGTACTGGCTGTATAAGTTGAATAGAATCGGTTACCAACGGTATCCTTGTCTGAATCCTCTTCCATTCTTCACACTTCTTGGGTCTCCTTTGACCAGTTTGGTTTGATGTGTAGGTACCAAAATACAAGGATTCACGTCCCAGAAGACCGGATTCATAAACCCTTCGGCAACTGTGACTTTCTGATTAAGAGACTGGTCAGAAATCCTTAGGAAATAGAAAGTACACTGAAAACTAGGAACACAACAGAACGTTGGCCGAGACCTGTCAACCATGTTGCCGGAAGTTTCATGGGTAATCGTACGTGCTGCTATATTTGTGTGCTTTGCTTGGTTTTGAAACAATTAATGTGACTTAGTCATGGCATTTCTTGTACATTGTGACCTGTTGTTATTGATCATTTCATTCGGCTACTTTTTAATGGCAAACAAACAGCTAACAGAAGAATAAAAAACCAACCAGATGCCACTGCTTATTTTATTGTACTTCTTATAGGCTCAACATGTTTCGGGCATTACTATGCCCATCATCAGAAGGTCGCGACTCTGATGTTGATTACCACATTTGTCGTATCGTTCTTGGCTTGCTGTATGTTGGAGGTTAGGTGCGGTTAGGCTGGAGTAGTGTCCGGGTTGCAGGCTCAAGCACGACTTGAGCCTGGAATCTGGACACGACTCCAGCCAAACCGCACCTAACCTCCAACCTACAGCAAATCAAGAATGAAACGACCAATGTGGTAATCAACATTATAGTCGCGAGCTTCTGATGATGGGCATAGTAGTGCCCGAAACATGTTGAGCCTATAAGAAGTACAATAAAATAAAAAGTGGCATCTGGTTGGTTTTTTATTCTTCAGTTATCACAATGATGCACGGTCCAATAAACATCAAATAGCTAGCAATTTGTCAAGACCGTAATCTTAACATCTTTCACGCATTGAAACATCGGAACGATTGACAGAAATCTGAATTAACTTCATGCTTTACGTTGCACTGAGGCAAATGGGATGGCGGCTTGCTACGCGCTGGAAAGTCCGGGATTCGAGCCACAGTGTGGCCGAGATTTTCCGGACTGGTCTACACTCTCCCCGATGCCCACCCGGCTTTCTGTAAAATGGATACTGGGTCACTTTCCCGTTGATAAAGCAATGGGTATGGCATTAATCACCCTCCCACGTCTGGTGCCGGGTTTGAGTGTGGCTAAAGCTACACATTTACCTCCTCTATTTGCCTGATTGCCATGTAATGTGGCGACTTTTGCCTTTGCCTTATATCAGACTGGCTTTTAGTCAGTCACTAGCAGAAGAATAACAGACTGGAAGCGCCAGGAGTACTGGTTATATTGGAGCTTTACTGAATTTATGAGTTCAAAAGTTTACATTTTTTGTTCTAAGGAATGGCCCGCTTGGCCTTGTGTGTGTTTACCAGCATTACGGTGGAACCTCTCTTGTCTTTTACTAAATTAAATCGCCCTAAACATACATCTTGTGTCAAAATGGCACTGCCAGTTGCTGTGGCTGTATGAATAAACAATAATTTATTATATTTTCTTTTGTTACGGTTGTTTGGACTGTATCCCATTTTCTGATACTTAAGCAACTAGTGCGCATGTTTCTGTACTTAGCACGGATTGACCTAAACATCTCTTACCAGTTTTAGTCCAATAGATCAGTAAACTTCCTTCGCCACTTCTTAGCACTCTGCCATGCGGAGATTAAATTTGAAGAACTGGATGTTAGTAAATTCTGTAAATATTGTATCATTGCTCTAATGCACCGGTAGCAGCAGGGATGTCGTGGTCTTCATAGCGACTAGGCTACGGGCTGGACGATCCGGGTTGCAAATTCACTGCAGGAACAAGAGTTTTATCTCTTCTCCGAAATACCCAGACCAGATCTGAGGCCCACACCACCTCGAATTCCACTGGAATTTGTGGCACTGTACTGGGAGTAAAGCACCTGCAGTATGGTAGTTATCCACTTGTCTCCGTCTAGGGCCGAGGTTAAAGAATGAGTGGAGCTATACCTGTACTCCTCCCTTATGCTTTCATGGTAAGGACCGGGACAGCTTTACTTTATTTAATGCACTATTGGCAAATCAAGGAACACGACAGACATAATTAATGTACAGAATATCTGCTCTTTATCACTTAATATATTCGCGAAGTAACGATTGTATTTACACATTGTTCAAAATTAATTAAGAAATGCTTGTCTTCAGTAATGCGATTATCAGTTATTTGTTGCTAAAGTGCATGGTTGATACGGACGTTTTAAGTTGAAGTGTGTTTCAAGTCGCAGCGAAAGCAGCCTGGGCTCTCCGCAGCTATTGGCCCCCTTTCTCGCCCTCTTACCCATAGGCCATGCCGCTGGGTTAGGAAGGGGACGTATGTAAAATATGACATATACTCTCTCCTACGCTGGGGTTTATTTCAAGAGTGGGAGAGTGGTCTCCGAAGGGGATTAATTGCATACATTAATTATTAAAAGCAGCGGCTGTTGGATGATTCATAAGACCTGGACGTCAGAAGGACGGAGGGCGTTGTTTGAAAGAATTCAGGTTGATTTTAAATCGTGATTCAGAAACCATATCTGAGGCAGCATAAGTGATTTTCGTTTCGTTCGGAACCGATGTGGAAAATAGAAATGCATACGAAATTTTGATCTGAAACCCCCAAGGGACGAGACCGTTTGAGAGGTGAGCATAGATAAGGGAACAATAAAACTTACAGTATTGAAAGAAGATGTGAAAGTGGAGACTTGATTCCGTCACTGAAGGTAGTTTCTGTGACGACGATTGTCTGAGAGTTCCACACGAGACGGGACAATTGCAGGAGCTGAAATTTTCCCCGCTGTTACTGTGAAGGCTAACGGCTTTTCTGTGTTGCCGGAAAGAACATAAAGATGGCGTAACTTGTTTCCCCAAACCTTGATACCTATCTGCCAAAATACACGACAACGTTTCATACGACTTTATTAATATTGATTAAATGTTTTGACAAGCTGAGAAAGTGTCAGCTGCTAAAAGAAGGCAGTGTACATGGGAATGGTAGGTTGGTTGGTTGGTTGGTTGGTTGGTTGGTTGGTCGGTTGGTCGGTTGGTGGGTTGGTCGGTCGCTTGGTGGGTTGGTTCGTTGGTTCGTTGGTCGGTCGGTCGTACGGTCGGTCTGTCAGTACGTACAGAAGTAATGTATTAAATTAAGAGCTATTTAATACGGAAGGTCTGTTGTAGTGTTTGAAGTGTACAAAAATCCATTTGTTAAATGGCACAAAGCAAATTTCCTCGTAAAAGTAATAAAGACTCTACACACACATTCGGATTCCAATTACCAGTCCTGACTATATTTTGATCGTAGTGTCGTTTTTTATTGGATTGTTCTGCCATGTAGTTTGGTATAAATTTACTGACGTTTCAGATTACCTCGTCCCTCAGTCTTTAGATTACGTGGAAGCAGTACACTTCTCCGAAAGCTTTGTTAATTTTTACCGGACTACATGGCGTAACATCTCGAAAGACGGTAGTCTTCATTTCCACCAATGTGATCAATAGCAATCTCACGTATGCGTTATTCGTGTAAACGTTTGATATCTAATATACATAGTTCCGGCAGAAATCGAGGCTGGCGGTTGTCCTCAGTACATCAGCGTGTACACACACTCACGTGTGAACACACGTATGTTTATGTATATAGTGTTCGTCTTTACGTGTACTCGTAGTCTCCCAACATAATACGTGTCCCGCTGAAGCAGTCTTAGCTACTCTGAACTGACAAAACCAACGGCCGTTTCCTTCGCGTTGCGTTATTGAAACACAGGATTTTGGAAATGTTTCAGGCTTGTTTACACTCCCTTTCCTTCCACCTTTACCGCGCGGTTTATTGTCGTGAGTAACTGCTATCAATTTCACATTAAACATGTTTTCATTTTAAGGTCCTGAATGCTTCCTTTCCTTCAACATCCCTCTACGTTTTCCTTAAATTGTGTAAATTAAATTCTTTTTTTATTCTTAAAGAAATTGGTTAGCGTCAGTTGAGTTGAGATGGAATCATCTGCAGATTTTGAAAACGGTAATAAAATTTCGTGTTACAGAAAATGCAGGAAAGGTGATGGTGATGGGACGAATATGTGGACCGCAGAGAAAGGAAATGACAGGAGGCTGAAGAAATTAGCGTAGTGAAGATTTTCATGATTGTTACCGCTTGCTAAATATCTTTAAGACGATCGAATCAATGGGCGGGTCATGTAGCGCACTTGGCAAACATAAATATGCGTGCGGAGTTTGGCGGGAAAATTTGAAGGGAAGAGACTATTTGGAAGATATTCTTACGCGGGAGGATAATATTAAAATGGGTCTTAACAGGGTATGAGTTTGTGGGATGGACTCATCCTGTTTGTGATAGAGACCAGTTGCGGGCTGTTGTGAACACGGTGATGAACCTTCGCTTTCCGTGAAGTGCAGGGAATTCTTAACTAGATCATCACCTGCTCTGTCTTCTCAGAACAAATGCCGTTCCACCTGTAATTTCTGTCACCGTGCGTCCCTTTCTTGTTTGGCACTAAGTAGGCTACACTGTGTGGTGTAATTTCGCTTTTTGGCTACAGGTGCTTCCGATTTTGTGCCCCATGGAATTTTTTGTGTACCTCCTTATTTCAGTAAGGACACTGAGAGTTTGTACATGGCGTAGTGGCAAGATAATAATGGATATGTATTTCGTGATTTCAGGCCAAAGCTTGGGGTATGGTTTCGTGAATTACCATCGACCAGAGGATGCAGAGAAAGCCATCAACACGCTGAACGGCCTCAGATTACAGAACAAGACGATAAAGGTACGTGGCGCCATACTTGTCGCAAATAACGACATAAAAATTGTTGTGCATCAGAAATGTGCAAAACGCCATCTACAGAAAATGAACATTTTTATCCATATGAGACTATTAAAAGGGAAATAGTTAAATATGAAATAGGTGAACTAGAATAGAGTGTATGTATTTGTCTAACACAACTTTATTTGATGGTGGAGATATGTATAGAATTTACTACATAAAGATACATGTTTCGGCCCTTGACAATGGCCATCTTCAGGCTGTATACAGCCCACGTAAGTCGAGTATAGCTGCTTAGTAAGTTTTTCATTTCTCAACCTGACGATGGCCATTGTCAAGGGCCGAAACATGTATCTTTATGTAGTAAATTCTATACATATCTCTACCATCAAATAAAGTTGTGTTAGACAACTACATACACTCTATTCTAATTTATTTGCGAACAAAACGGGGATGACGAACATTATGATGAAATAGGTAAATTATACTGTAATCAAATCACAAGTTATTTTACATTTTATATGAGTAATTTTTATTTATATGTGAATTGTTAACTTTTATACACTTCTAATAATGGTCCACATGGGCCGAAACATGTAGGACGCTGGTCAAAAACGAGCTGGAACCTCTCCCTGAAACATTATAATTGTTTTAAATTTGTGTAGCAGAATAGGAGAATAGACCGTAATATGCAGAGATATAGTGTAAGATTTTACCACACAAGGTACAGAAGCAAAGATTATAAATAAATACTGCAATATGTGATGGAAAACTCATCCCAAGTCATGCCTGTTTGTTATTGTATACGCGATGTTTCTTAAAATGAAAATAATATTTATTTGGTCAGATGGGTTTTAAATTGAAAATTGTGTGAAAAGAAGCTGTGTTAGCGCGGTTTGAGGTATTATTCAAGAGTTTACTTATACTTACTGAGGAAAACCTCAAAAAAACTGCAGCCAGGAGAGCTGGTCTTTAGGGGCGACATCTGAAATTGGAAAATCTCCGAATTTTAAAGATTAATGCCAACGACCTCGTCCGTGAAGATCGCTAAAATTAATGTATCGTTGAATCCAAATTGGTTGTGTAAAAGTCTGAGCTTACAGCACTTGCTAAGATAGTCATTAACATGAATCAAGGCAGCCGAACCTTTTCCAGAATTTCTCGGAATTACATCTCATAAAATCTCTTCTGCGATGGCTGGAGTTTCCACCGTGATGAGACAAGACCGTAACTCGCGACAGAAGACCTGCTGTATCGAGAGGAAAGCTTATGTTTATCTGAGCTTTGTCTGATAAATAAAACTATCTACGTGGGCCGCAAAGCTATCGTAAACGAAACAACTTAGTTCATGGTTCTAAGAAAATATAATTTCTTATTTTAGAAGTACAAGATACAAATTACTTAAACAGGAATCATATGCGTGACGACAAACGTTAAGTTGAGCTTCATTTCGAAGTTTGTCTTTAATTTTAAATGGGCACTTGTACTGTCGTACAGCGCCCTTTGTTTGAAAGAAGTTTTCCGGTTTGAAAACTCCGTGTGGACGATAGAGTAATTTTGCTTTCAGTGTGTCTACGAACTGTGTCCTGTAGTCTGTGTTATTTCTTTAAACTTAGGGCGATGAAATTTCGGCTGCCAGACAAAATCCTGTCTTAATTAACACTAAATGTTAGTTAATAAATTGAAATACTTATAATGTCTTAAGTACAGTAATACTTACCGATTGACTTTTGTACAGGGTGTTCCCATCCCCCCCTGTTTGACCGATAAGCACTGACGTAACGCTTCAACTGGCGCTGCGCCAGCTTTGCGTCCTACACCGCCTTTCGGAGAGATTTAATAGTCTATGACGGGAGCTATACAAATGATCTCGGTAAAAATAACCTTTATAAAGTCTAATAAAACTTACTAAGGCTTATCAGTCCAGCAGGAAAAGGATCACTCTTTATGCGACCACTGTCCTCTAATTTGAATTAGTGACAGGCAAAGCAAAATATAAACGCGACTTACGTTTGTTCTGTGAAATAACGTGACCATTGCCTATTATGCGCAAAAGTAAATTTTCCACCACGATGGTTAAACAAGAGCACTAAAAAGGTCCCATTAAAGCAGGAAACATTTTTTAAAGTAAGATTGCTAAATGACGAAAGCATAAGATGGCT
>Ga0123354_10018402_pt1 | contig 10952 bp, 5 predicted proteins | sample TergutLab28metaG_2_FD_97872 | JGI IMG/M metagenome (GOLD analysis project Ga0123354, IMG submission 97872) | Labiotermes labralis P4 segment gut microbial communities from Petit-Saut dam, French Guiana - Lab288 P4 | ecosystem: Host-associated > Arthropoda: Insects > Digestive system > Gut ... | reverse complement strand
CCCAATATTGTGCGGGTGATAAAATCGAGAAGAATGAGATGGGCTGGGCATGTGGCGCGTATGGGTGAGGAGAGGGTGGTGTATAGGGTCTTGGTGGGGAAACCGGAGGGAAGGAGACCACTGAGGAGACCTAGGCGTAGATGGGTGGATAATATTAGGATGGATCTTCAGGAGGTGGGATGTGGTTATATGGACTGGATTGGGCTGGTCCAGGATAGGGACAGGTGGCGGACGCTTGTGAGTGCGGTAATGAACCTTCGGGTTCCGTGAAATGTGGGGAATTTCTTGACTAGCTGCAAACCAGCAAGAAGGACTCTGCACCATGGAGTGAGTGAGTGAGTGAGTAAGTAAGTAAGTAAGTAAGTGAGTGAGTAAGTATGTAAGGTTTTATGGTTTTATGGTTTTACGCACTCAGTTTAAGCATCACGAGGAAAGGGTGTATGACAGTTTTTTCTTTTCTTTTTATTCCGTAAAGAGTCTCCGATTTTATACGTACATCAACTGCTTTTATTGAATCTGTTGTTAATGCATTGTTAATGTCAGGACTTGACCCACTAGTCTGGCTCAAGACAGGGACAAATGGCGAGGTGTTGTGCCGTCTGCCTCAAATGTGAGGAGTTTCTTGGGTTACTGAGGAAGCATTGGTTTTTCGAGAAGGGCTCTGCTCGATGAACTCAGGTAAGTAGGTTTCCAGTTTTTAAAGGGGGAGTATTATCAGTATTATCTTACAACTTTTTTATTTTATTTTATTTTACCCACATTCTACTTCCTAGCCTGCTACACTCTGTCCATTTGTCATGCACAGGTTGAGTGTTGTAACCCACATTTTCATATTTTACGTGTCTGTAGCATTAATCTAGCTCTATCTTTCCATTAATTGCTCTTTCACAAGTATCTCCTATTTAGCAATATGTGCACTTACTTTCAGGGGCGTAGCGTCCATACAGGCGTTTAAGCGCCGCTTACCGTAATATTTTCCTGAATTATGATCATTAATTGACAGAACCAAAGTAAATGTAGGTTACCATTTATTTATTATTTGCCTTAATAACGCCAAATTTCTACTCGTATTCTCCTTGATGCTAATGTTGCTCCTTCCTTCAATGGAGAATGTAGTCTAGAAATTTATAAAACAAATTCCTTACTTGCAGATCCCTTGTCTTCCCGACGGAAGCTCCATTTACAAGCGCAGCCACTACGGATAGCAGCAGTCAGGTGGAAGAGAGCTCTGTTCGTAGCTCTTACTGTGCATAAATTTTGTTATTTTTTACATTTATTCAAAGCTTTTGACTGTGTTTGCAAGTAGGCTATAAAAGTTAGGCACTGCTGAATTGTTTAGCCGTTTTAGTGCAATTGTTTTAAGCGAACTCGAGTTTTGTTTCCACACTCCTGATCACCGGATGCTTTCTCGCCCTGCAACTAGTGCTGTCGTGCTCGGTGCATAAAGAAGCCACAAATTCAGATGGTCGTATTGTGTGCGTGCATCGAATATCTCCAAGGAAGATCTTTCGGGAGTCTGTTATTTGATTAAAAAGTGAGAATTATTCGAAGGAAAGACCACAGCCAGACTTCCACATTCACACAGAATATGTTGAGCATTTTCGATCAAGGCTTTATGAAAACGTAGGACGGTTTTGCAATTGTAGTACGATAAACAAATTGTTTTGCTGGCCACGTCCTTTTTTCCTTAAAAAAATCAACCTGGACTTTGGCAGCTTTCGAGGATCTACATAATTTCCATAAATCTGCAAAGCGCCACCAAAATACTTTATAAACCTTCATATATCTTCCTTGGACAATTTTAAATTTTCGGAAAGAATTGAGTACTGTCTGAGGGACCAACATCTGCTCTCTACTGCACGCTACATTGAACAATCTGATGTCAAAACCAATATGTCTCAATGATGTCATAGACATATTTGCTAAACAATCAAAGAAAATCGAATTAAGTTACACATTCCAAAGAAAGATCTAAAATTAATGTTGTTAGTTGAATATTATATTTCGGCTGTCTGTCTGAGTAAAATCATGCTACGCCACTGCTTAAAATTTATTTTTTCATTCCGTACATTAGAGATAACATTCAGGACATTAACCAAGAAAATGACCAAACTTGCCCTTTAGATATTTATATTATAACACACTTAACATTCCTGCATGTTTCGGCCCGCAAAGAACTTCATCAGGGAATCACACCAAAGTAACACAGCACGTAAGCTGTGTACAAAGGTGACTAATTTGGTTTTGTGCCATATTATAATATAAATATCTCAGGGCCAAGTTCGTGCATTTTGTTGTTTTATGTCGTCAATCTGCCACTGCTAGTTTGCTTCGTGTTTTTTTTTATTTACACTTAGCTAACTTCTGATTTCCTGTTCCTGGTTCCGTGCTCCAAAATTTCCTACAAAATCCTGTCCTTACACTGTTTTGTTCCTTCACTCTGCAAAACATGACGGCTACATTCCCCTTTTTACAAAGAAGAAACACAAATTAAGGCTGCTCAGCATTTATATGGAATGTGAGATACGTCTTCTTGCGAATGGAGAAGGCGGGCGAAGTCATAATCTGCCGACTCTCTTCAAATAACAGGCAGTAAGTATAGGTGGCTTGCCTCACAGCACAGCTGTTGAAACCATGGTGATGTTCGACGTACTGATACTAAGCAGACCCAGTCGAAATTGTAGCAAGACAACAAGGTAGGTCACCATCGTGCATATGAACTGGGGATAAAGAGGACAGAGATGACAGTTACAGCTCAGTAAATAAACCAGTCTAACACAACAAAATCAGTTAATTTGGACTCACATGTATAATAAAATTTTCGGCCTGTACTTAGACAGTCCTCAAGCATGTCAACACAAACACATGTACAGGAAAATACAATCCAAATCTAAGGGCCCTTCCTAAACTCTACTATTTCTATAGTGTTAAGATATCATACAAAATATATAACGTAAAAAGTGTAAAACTTTTGTCACTTTTAAAAATGTTCATATAGAGACTTTTATTTTATTGGGTCTTGTTGCCACGGTAAGAGTTTGTAGTACATGAACTGATTAAATAAACCTATGTTGTGTTATAACGAACAAATGTGGTTTGTTTAATAGCAAACACAACAGGATAGCTTCCATAAAGTTTACCGCAGAGTAAATGTAAGTATTTTGTACATCCGTTAACGTGCAGTTTGGTGAGGCAGGCTAGTGTAGTCTCTTTTTGATTGAAAATAGTAGTTACGCTTTGGTACATCGTGTCAGTTCTTGGCAAAGCCATGTGCCAGCACAGTATTCGTCTAGGCATCCTGGGAAGCATACGTGAGTTGTGTGCTAAAATGTAGGAATACAACAAAAACAACTAATTTCTACTACTACTACTGCTACTACTACTATAATTATCGCCATTACAACCCCACCGCCGCCACCATCACCACCACCACCAACACCATCCCACAACCACCACCACCACCGGCCCAACGACAACAATGACGATCACTATACAGCTGCTACTACTACACTTCCACATTTTTACTGAGTCTGAATAACGTCACACACATCTCGAGTTAGAAACAAGACACGACAGAGCTTCTTCATATTATGAACAATGGACAAACATCGGGCGACACATGTAATTATTGAGTTTACGGTATTTAAACAATCGCTACTCGCTCAATGGCAAACTCAAGAGTTTTCATCAGTTTACTAAATCTAGTGTTAGCTGATAAGAGCTGTACTCGCTCTTGTGCGACTTACCCTTACAAGAAAATCTCTGTCAATTCTGACATAACCTCCAAGATTGATTTCTGAAGAATTTGTTGTTGTCGCTAGGATAAACACCTTCAGCTGTAGAAGAAAGAGCGTTTTGTTGAATATTCTGTACATTCCATGAAATTCGTCTGCTAAGATAGTCATTGGAGGTTTACTACTTACCTCGCGCTTCACTTGTTTGTCAGCTGAACTCAGATGTAACAATTTATCACTGAATTCTGGTCCCACCTGTGATTAAAAACAACTTGTTAACTTCTGTGCACGTATGTTTAAAAAGATACTGAGCAGTACACAGAATAGGATAAATGAGGATTTATCATGTTATAAATCAAGATATCAGGCATCATTGCAGCAGGAAAGTAACAGGAGAACGGATTAATGAGCGAAGGAAGGACTGGAGCAAGCACGTTGCGTTGTACTGACAGCTGTGGTATAGCAAGTCCAGACAACAGGACGAAGGGTGGCTAGATTTAAATTAGTTCATTATATTCAGATTACTGTCGTGAAGGGAAGCGACACGGCGTAGTTAGGTAGATAGGTACATAACTGGTAGGAATCTGCTGCCTATATCTACAGAATTAAAGTTTATGCCAATAGTTAAGTACTGTCTACCACACCACACACTGTCATATCCGAAGAGGCCGTAATCGGAAGGTTCACCGCATGGTAATCTGCAATATCACACTCTACATTACAGCTCAGTATTATTCACAATAACTGGTACAATATAGAGCGGCCGAAAATCAGTTAATCGCAGATAAAATGTAGAATAAAATAAATTTTTTGACTTTGATGTATAGGCTATAGGAGTAACAAAGTTATTGAAGTATAGAAACAATAAATTGAATAGAGTTAATGTTGTACTGAATAGAAAGTTGTACGGGTCGTATCTAAAATGCTGGATACACTCTTAGAGTGACTTATGCATATCAAAAAAGAAATTCTTATTAACTTTTTTTTCGGAAATGAGCGGTTTTTTGGTTTAATTGACAGATTATATTCAACAATAACTACCATAAATATGCAGTATTTTACTTACTTACTTACTTGCATTTAACAGTGAAGTTCCAGGCTTGATAACTGCGAATTCTTCTTGTTTATCCAGTCACAGTTCACAAATGCTCAAAATGTCCTCTGCCTAACTCAAAGCATGAAATGATGTGTCCGATCATGGACTTTGAGCAGTTGCATTATGAACCCAGAGTAAACAATAACGACTCTCTCATCTCAAATTACAAAAAATTAATAATATATATGATAAATTCAGGATGAAAAACCTTAGATTAAATTGTCAACTGATGTTTCTTGTTACCTCCATACATACAAGATTATGCGATTCTCCTCTGTAAATAACTGTTACTACAGCCTGACGATGGATTAATAAGGATAAAGTCAAACAGAGTAGCTGCCATGCTTATGACATCAAATTAACGTATTCAATGAATGGTTGTGTTTGACGGTCCTTGCCACTTAACTTATATCCAACTATTCACCACTCATGATCGTGATCTTGCGCGAACGTACGAAAAGCTTAGGGCGAATGCAACGTTGTTAAATAACCCAAGCGTCAATCCAGCTGCTCCATATCTTTTCAGAAAATCTTGGAATTTTATCTTGAGACGGGATATTACCAGATCAGTACCTAATCATTATCGTGTATTATCTTACTTGTCTCTCTGTAATGCGTTTAGTTAAACTACCGTTGCTGAATAACTTAAAAGCCGATCTACCAGCTGTAAGTCTTGTCAACTTGCAGACTCACCTCCATGGCAGCGTGGTGAGCCACGTTGCAGATGACGTACGTTATTCCGCCGATGATGCATACAGTCATGGCAAGACCTAGGTGCCGCATGTACAAGCCATAGTGGACACTGGAGAGGGAGCCGTAGAGACTGAGTGTCGTGACAGCGAAAAACAACACACACATGTGACCGTACGTGTAACACATGAACACACCGGTCTCACGAGTCAGCCTGCTCAGACTAATCCACAAGTCTCTGTACTGAGCCACCAATGTCGCCGATCTGTCATTTACGAAAAGGTTGTAATTCTGGAAGGAAAAACGACGAGAGAAACGTTTCTTATTTAAATACTCCCTCAGCTGCTAAGATTATATATAGTCGCAAGTAAGTGAATGAAATCTGAATCTGCACCATGGGTGGAATAATGCTGACTGTTAAAAGCCGAAGTACTCGGTGTAAAACGTGTCGTAATGTCAGTTTTTTCACCAAAAACAACACGCATTGACCGGACTGGAACTGAAAATTGCCCTCCGTGGCGACTGGCTGGCGGCGAACCGTCTTGGAAACGTTGTGGCCTCCATGGAAATAAAGTACCGGTTATAAAGTACGATGTTTTCAGTCCTGTTAGCATGGCATTGTACGTATTTATCGAGGGTTAAAAATAGGAAAATTTATTATTCTTTTGCGTTTGCTCTGCTATTACCGTTCTTACAATTTTAATTTGTGATGAATGCCAAGTTTTAATAATTTCCCATAAATGGCATAACGCCGGGATTGAGGGGGGGGGGCAATCGAGCGTGGCGGTATCAGTCACACCGCCCTTCAATTGTGATGTATCTTACAAATATTTTATCTCGAGAAAAGGATGATTATGAAAAAATAATTGGATTTAAAAACAGCTGTTCTTTTCTACTTTACAAATTTTGTTGGAAACAGTTTTCGCTAAGTCAATTAATTTTTTTCGACACTTCTACGTACCGGGCAAACTAAGCTTGACATGCCAGCAGCAAGGCACGTAGTTGTTTATTTAAAGTGCCCGTTATTTGTTTCGATTTTAACCAAAATTGAAATGCGTTGACAAAGTTAAATAATACAAGTTTAAAATTTAATATCCATTATTTGGTGATCTTAGCGTTATTACGTGCACGTAACACCCAGACTTACGTGGCGAAGTGAGTATGCGCATTTTCGCAACTTTTCTTTGCGAACGCCCCATAAAAATACTGCAGCAGCAGCAGCAGCAGCAAGTAACGAAGTTTAATTCTCCCTTCCAGTCTAGTTCATTTCAATCCGTTTGTACATACAAGCCGTGTACCTTGAAGAAGTTCCTCTCAATGCCTAACACGGCACTGCGGAGCGAAGAACAGACGAACCACCACCAGACAGCGTGAAGCAATATGACATTGAATATGTACCAGTAAAATCCAAGTTCCCAGTACTTCTCTTTGGCAGATGACATGAAACATTCTGTCACGACGAAGAGCAAGGCCAATATCGGAGACAGAGCAACAGACCACTGGGCCAACCGCTTCTGCCCCAGGTAGAGATGTGTCCCAGTAGCTTTCAGGTACTGATTCTGCAAAAAAGAGATTGTAAGCAGTCAGTGTTCGGATACGGTCTTCTGAGATGTGACGTTGCGGCAAGTGTCAGGAGATCTTCAGGTTCTGAAGTCTTTGACTATGTAATTAAATAGCCGGAGGCCAACAGACTAGATTTTGGTTTATCTCACCGACCAGTTAGACCCTCCAATCGCCGTATATTTATTCACATCAGGAAGCGCTCATGTTCACAGCGTTGTAATTTTTCGGAACCAGCAAAACTTGAAAATTACTGCGCGAGAGGCGTACAAATATCACTTTCTACTCAAATTTGCTATTGGATACCAGTGGAGAAATCAAAACGGGAGGAAGAATTAATATTAACGAAGAAATTTTAAGTCCTTTTTGCTCGGGCTTGATTTTTCCGTCATCACGGTATGCCCATCCATCCAAACAGAACACGGAACAAACCAGCAACCGACAAAACCAAATAAAACTTAAGCATCCACCTACACGATCATCTGACACACCGACTGACCAAATAACCAACCAATGTACTGAGCATTACAGCCAACATAAGAAATAGAGTCAGTATACTGAGAAAACTAATTAACTAGTAAAATTACTTGCTTCGCTGAGACGGGGATGCTTTATTAAGCTTGCTCAGAACTTTAAAGGGAGATCTGGAGTCATCAGGGTGGTGAACATGACGGTTACCAACTTCTAGGTTGTGTCGCCTTGAGCTCTGGTAGAAATTTATCGTAACTTGGGAGGAAAGCATCACACGGTAGAGAGGGCTGTCGTAAAATGGATGTAGTACGATTCTACAAAACGTCAGGATAGAATGACAAGTTCGGCGTCACATCTCAGCAGGCAACAATATTGAAAAAATTTTCTTGTGCAGAACAAGAAATTTATCTTTAACATAAGAAACACAGATAACTATTTTGCGCACGTACTGTTCCCCATATTGAACCGGCTGTTGTTAACCCTAACAACTAACAACCAAATCACTAACGAAATTCTTGGAGCAGTTTGTTTCTTGAAAATGCAGTCATTCTTCAAGTAATGAAGAAACACCCGGCTTTTTATGAAAATCTATGGTTCATTGCCCCATGTACAGAGCTAGACCCTAGTCCACATCCTGAGCCAAACGAGTCCACTTCACATCCTACCTCCTATTTATTTGCGCAAAGTCGGTTTTAGTCTATAGAAAAACTACTGGGTAGAGGAGTACACATCTACACGGCATGTTTTTATACAAAGGAGACATTTGATGCAGTACCTAAAGAACACCTGCAGGAAGCGCTAAAGGATGAGGAGAAATACAGTACACTGCTAAGGAAAATTCAGTGCCTATTCAAGAACTTAAAAAGCATAGTGAGAATAGGAGGGGCTAAATCGGAAGAATGGGAATAAGAAAAGGGCAAAAAAAAAAGGAGGCCGATTGAGCGATTACTATTTATAATATTTGTGGAACAAATTGTAAAACAATGCAAGAGTAAAATGAGAAAAACCAGGATTTTATATTGGAACAAGCGACCGGTCTAAATTCAGGCATTATTTAAAGCCGATGGCATTGTAACAAGGACAGACAACGAGGGGGAACTACAAGGAGCGGTGATAGAATGGGTCAGTGTTTCTAGGGAGAGAGGAATGTAAATCAACGCAAGTAACAGTAAAACAATGCATATTACAAAAGGAATAGAGAGAAGATTAAACTTCGAATGGGAGGGTGAAAGGATGGAATAAGGGAAGGAGACTGCATGCTAAGTCATAGTAATAAGTGCAAACGGGAAAACTGATAAAACAAGTAACAACAGAGTGCAAGGAACAAACCAGGTTTACTACCAAATAAAAAATAGCAGGGAAGAAAAAAGAAACCCTAAAATGATAACTTATAAAACGGTTTGTCTCCCAGCACTACTCTGTGACTCATAAAGTAGGACGATGTTAACAAGACATGGAGGTAGGTTTACAGGCGCAGAGATGAGGTACTTAAGAAAATGTACTTGGAAAACAGAAGGAGATAAAATTAGAAGTAGCCAAATTAGAGGAATACTAAATCAAGAGCTAGTTACTAAAATGGTCGACAACAGGAAACTAAGATGGTTCGACCACCTAATTAGGATGGATAGCAACATGAAACGGAGGCAAGTATGAGAAACAAGAGTTGGGTTGACGCTGGGAAGAGGAAGTTCAGGGATAGGGTAGGAAGAACATATGAGGAAGATGAAGAGGTAAAAAAATGCAAGATCTTGCAGGAGGCGAAAAAGAAGAAATCGTTCCGGTATTGGGTGATGCAACCCGACGCCTGGGAAGGGCCACAAGGGGTTAGAAGAAGAAGACAGTTTTAATAGTCTTTTTCCACCTAGCCTAGGTATTCTAAGTGATAAAATTCCTTCGCCTTTGTTATCATAATTCTGCATCAATTTCGCTGCTATCCCTTGAATCTCACAGTTCTGCATCACAACATTGTCTTCAGAGCTATTTAGGTCCAAATACGAGGATCAGTTACAAAATATGTTTAGGCCCACATTTCTTGCAATCTCGTATGATGGGACCTCGAAATACCCGCCTACAACCCTGATATGGCGCTGAGATAGTATCTGCTTCCTTCGCTCTACCAAATCTTAGCGGCCAGAAATTGAATGGTGATTCCGAGGACAGAATGTATGTGAAAAGACAGCTGATAACACAGGACACGGGCGTCTGTCAACAGAGAGAAGAAGAGCTCTTCCTACGGCTTGATAAAGGCCTCCGCTAATGCGGGGTCTATTTGAGAGAGAAGTGTAAGTCAGTATACTGAATAATATGTACTGGTTTCCTAACACAATGGGGACGAATCGTCTTAATTATTGCAGCTAATCAAGTTTATATCCACCGATTTAAAAACCTAAAGATAATTTTTATGCACATTTTACTGCCCAGTTCTTGTGTAATTTACATCGCCTGTTGTAGTTATTTTCAGTGTTTATCATGCATCTTGTAAAGAAGGAGATCTCATCCCTGCATGCAGTAATAAATGTTCACTGAAGGGGTTTTTTACAGTTTTGATGAAGGCTTACGTCAAGCCGAAACTAGTGGCCTACAGAACTTGTACTGTCAGGTTGTGTGTTATTGTATACTGGGTAATATATGCTAGAGAGAAAGCAGTACAATTAAATCTGAACTGTTCTTTCTAGAGCTAAATAAAAAGCATTGTAAAATACAGATACGGATATTCTTTATATACGTAAATGATTATTACTGTACAACTGTAACAGGAACTGAGAACGTCAGATACCACAGATTAAATTAATACTTCAGACAGCCAGAAAGGAGGGCCATCATCTTGAGCTTGAGACAAACAGGCAGAGAAATTAATAGTGTATTTCTCCCAATTTAATAGGAAATAATTCCTACTCACATTGCGAAAAGAGTAGAAGTTTGGGGTTTTGAATCTAATTACATTCTAGTATAACAAGTACTTTGTTCTAAGAATGTATAAAACCAATACACTCTCTAGGAAATTTCATATTACCACATCAACAGGGCTGTATCCAGCAACAGTTTACATAAGTAAGAGCTTGTACATAAAATGCTATTAAATCAGGATATGTGAAATAAATAACGTCTCATTCTTAATAGAAGTCATCCCATTGTGTACCTTTCAATAAAATGGTTTATTCCGTCTTGACACAACTATAATGCATTATTTTTTGGCGTTTTGCTGACCATGCATGTCAGTATATTTATCTCAGTATTTAACCAAGTTGATGCACAAAATTTGTTTCACAGTAAGTTTCATTTCATGCCTCTACATGTTTCGAGCACATGTGCTCATCATCAGGAGGTCAAAATTGCATTACACACCTATAGGTGTGATGATACCAGAGGCTGTGTAATGCAATTTTGACCTCCTGATGATG
>Ga0123354_10018401_pt1 | contig 10953 bp, 8 predicted proteins | sample TergutLab28metaG_2_FD_97872 | JGI IMG/M metagenome (GOLD analysis project Ga0123354, IMG submission 97872) | Labiotermes labralis P4 segment gut microbial communities from Petit-Saut dam, French Guiana - Lab288 P4 | ecosystem: Host-associated > Arthropoda: Insects > Digestive system > Gut ... | reverse complement strand
TTGAAAATAAAAAAAAAAAACATTAATTCTCAAAAAAAAGATACTAAAAAATTTTATTAAACAAAGGGCGGTTAACTTACGGCACTGAATTAACGGGCTAAAGTTCCCCTGGCCCCCCCCCCCCCCCACCCGCAAGAACAGACAGCCGAAGACAAGTGGGTACCGAAATTTATTACCATGAATTCATATTCATTCTTAGAGGGAAAAATATTATTTTCATCCTGCCAAAAAAAATTTCCTGTATCGGCAAGATAAATTATCTGCAGAATTCTCTCCACCATACGACTTTCCTTACAAGAAAGGCAATGCTTCAGGTATGTTAGCATTAAGTAACTGTAAGCATTGCAAAGAATTGTTACGAGCGTTTTAGGCCAAACATTATGTTTGCCTCACCAGATACGAAATATAGGTTTCTGCCAAAATATTTATTTACGGCAAGACAAAAGTAATAATATCGAGAAAGTGTGTCATCCCCGTTGTGTGTGTGAAATTTGGAAAACTGTATGTAGTCAAACACAACTGTGTCACATGAGGTGTATTTAATGACTATATAATGGACAACTACATGTTTTGGCCTGTACTGGCCATCTTCAGGTTGTCTTAGCAGAACTTAAGATCTTATAACGCAGCATAATTGAGGAGAAGGACGATGAACAGGCCTCCGCACGACTACAGAACTTCATACCTGCCGAGCACACCCCCACAATAGTTTTATTTTTCTGTATCTGTTTTTGTTTTGTGTTGGTTTTATTAGATTCCTGTTTTTGTTGTTGTTTTGTTAATAAGGCCCTATGTAGAGATCTCTACACCACGTGTGCGTGCATACTTATAGTAAGATCTTAAGTTCCCCTAAGACAACCTGAAGATGGCCAGTACAAGCCGAAACATGTAGTTGTCCATTATATAGTCACTAAATACACCTCATGTGACACAGTTGTGTTTGACTACATACAATTTTCCAAGTAATAATATCGAAATACGGAATATTGTTTTTAATAGCACAATCAAAGCGGCCGTGCCACACCTCACGCGGCTAATGACTGCTTCTCACCGCGAAGGCCCCAGCTAAATCCCAGATCAACCGATGTGGGATCTGTGGTAGAAAAAAAGTGGCACTGTAACGGGCTTTTTGTACCTGTAATTGCGTCATCCCCTCTTCAAAATCACCCCCCCCCGCCCAGTGCTTCATATTCATTAATCCGTCACGAACACCGTATCGCATCAGCATGGCGCACATAAAGGAATAACTCAAGAGTTCCGTAAAAGGCATGGGATTTATTGAATAATTTGAGTGACATTTACTTGTTCAGGAATGACTAATGCAGTAAAACTATTTCGTTATTTAATTAAACGTAAACGATCCCCCTCCTCCGGTTACGTGGCATTACCAACCAACAACTCCTGCAGGTGGCTTCCACGTACAACTTATGCGTCTCGCAATTTCAAGGAAGGAATTTCCTTTACGGCAGTCTCAAATGTTCGTGAAATTGACCCTTACATACCAACCGTTCTACAGTCCAAACACACACAAAGTTCTGTGATGAAATAATGAGGCCCACTTTCTGCTAACTGCCGCAACTTCGCCTACAGTTCTGCGTCTGAACCTTTGCGATCTTCCTAGTTTTGGCATTTTTCTTCTTTACGATTTATTTTCGTTCTGTCTTGCCCATACAACACCGACAGTGCACTGCACACTTTCTCACACTGTTCTTCATCCTCCCTTTTAAATTTTGCTTACATCATCTATGTAGGCCAATCAAAGCAATTTGCACACTGAATTCTGTTTGAACGCTGACGTGAATGTTTGTGCTGCGATTCACACTTCCGGTCGTGGTGGGTTTACCAGCAACGGAAGCTATCAAGACTGCTAGACGACCAAACGGCAGTCATGTGCAGACTTCAGCAACACTGCGTCAGATAATGCTGCAGTAAGACAGTAAATTCCGAAGAAAATAAAATATCAAAATAGAATTCACAATAATCACCAACACATGCACAATTTTTCAAATGACACTATAAAACTTCAATTTGTTAAAATAGTTAAAATCTCCGACATGTTTCGGTTTACATTTAAACCATCTTCAGGAGCTATTAGTTCATGCTAAAGTTACTTATATCTCTTCTTGGTATGATGGTGTTGTAGTAGCATGTCTTTCCATGTTTGTGATGGGTTCGGATGTTGTGTTAGTCCTCCTCCTGCTTTACTGTGCATGTGTTGGTGATTATTGTGAATTGTGACAATATGCACGGTGAAAAACTGAAAATCTCAAAATATAAATTTTCCAACACTTCCTACGATATGTTATAAAACGCTTTCGGAAAAAAATTTTGAAAAGTGACTCTTAGCGACATAATGCCCCGTTTTGTCCGTCTGCATAGAATAACTCGTCTCCCACCGGTTGGATTTTCATGGAAATTTATGTTAGATACCTTTACTGAAATTTGTTTTTTACCGTCTATAGGGTTGTTACTGCAGGAAGACGACAGACATTTTGCATGAAGACTTGCTTACGTTTCCGATGATTTCACACTGTACAAGAAATAACCTGACGACCAAAATACTATATAACAACAATCAAGCTACTTTTATTCCGGACAGCTGGGCGAAAATTCATAAGTTGTACCGTGCGTAACTTTACACTCGACCACAATAACGAAATTTGGTGCCAAATAGAAACGAACTGTTGTGGTGTTTCGTAATTAATTGGTTAACTTACGTTCAAATCTGTCGTTCATTACAATCACGCGACTTACAGGATGCGTAATTAAGCAATATACAAACATCTAATCATTACATTTAATATTTTTGCTTATATCGGAGAATATTAAATTTGCTACTCAGACAAAACCTGCAGATTGCGTAATATGTACGTCTGCAAGAGGTAAACACAAAATGCTTCGAACTTAAAGTTTCGTAAGAATTGCTACTTTCACATATACAGAAATCACAGCAAACAAGTAAGTAATAATTTGGATATGTATAAATAATTATCATCTGGAGACACATAATTGACAATCTGAAGATATAAATATATATAATAATCTCGAGACATATATACAATAATAATTTGAATATATATATACATATATATATAACACATTCGAGATATTTAAATAATCTTGAGAAATGCAACTGATATTCTGAAGATATATATATATATATATATGTGTGTGTGTGTGTGTGTGTGTGTACACAACCGCGAGATATATACAAAATAATTTGGAATCATATAAATAATAACTTTGAGATACATAAATAATAATTTTGAGATATACACATAATAACCTGGAGATACATAAATTATAATTTTGGGAAATACAAATAATATTCTGGAATTATATAAGTTCTTCCAAGGAATATAGTAGCAAACCCTAATAATAATGTTCTATAACGCATTTATTACTGGGAACAGTAACCAACAAATAACCACAATTCAATACGCAAAGTTGCAATTGCACCTAACTTGTTACCTTTTATCTCTGGATATAATGTTCAGTGAACCTTCAAAATTTCGGACGGCAACTTAATCTAACTAATTGGTTGACCACCAAGGATTTGCATGTATATTATGCTGTTGTTGTAAATATACTCCATAGATAACCAAAAGTCGAGCCAAAAGTGACCTCATCCAATTTTTTTTATAATTTTACAACAGGCTCTTCTTTGATAGATACTGAATGCGAATTGGGAATGGTTTAAATTCTCACAAACCACAAGTTTGTCGTTTTTGTCTCCTAGCTTTCTGCAAAGAAATAATAACATAAATCCCCATAGCTTTTACCCTGCAGTTCCCCATACACTTGATACAGACCGCCCTCTCATCGCTCTCCTCTTTTCCTCCTACACGCAAGAATGTGCCCGGCCGACTTCCGGAACCCATCCGTCACACCGCAAACAGGCAAGTGTCAATAAACAATGTAATAGTGCCTTCAATGCCACGTAGCTACGCATTTTTCTTCCTTCCTATCGCAACTTTTTCTTCCTCTGCCTTGTCAGTTTAGTTCCAAAATGAAAAGGAAGTATTCCTGGCACCAACCCTTTACTTTGCATGTGTTTGTATTCTTCATCATTCTTTGGCTTTCAGTCAATGTCACCCCCCCCCCAAATATTTGCAATTCACAGGCTCAACAAACAATACCGTAATTTGAATATCATCAGAATACGACTGGGAAAGTTAAATGTTCCCTACGGCTCCCGACTTTCAAATTTACTTTAACATGTCATATAGGATGAATTTAAACAAGCAACTCTCCCTGTTGAACAGCGTGCCGTTTCAGCGTCTCCATAAACGCTGAGTGAAAAATAAGTTGTTTCCAAAGATACGTGCCAGCCTAATGAAAAACGAAGCGCAAAGTGACAAGTTCCTTACGGCTGACCTGCTTTTTGTCTTCAGACGCTGTTGTTGGAGTTGCCTGCTCCCTGGATTGCGTTAGTTGCGTATTGTAAAACTGCGTATTAAGATTTCTTCATTAAGAAGACAGACAGTGAAATGCCACCCTTCATATCCTAAAATCCAGTTCTGCAGTTTCGAAGGTGGTAGAACACAATGCTCACGTACAAAATCCATCTTTTAAGTGGTCCTAAGTTCCGTATTAGATTCATATTCTTGGCTTTAGTTAAAACGTAAAGATTCAGTGTTAAGCTTTAAGCTTTAAAATTAAAGACGCGAGTAAGTTCTTAGAAGACCTCTTTTCTATGAAAAATATTTTCAATTGTTCTTGTGTAAAGCAGGTACAGTCATTGGCAAAGACACACTTTAACTGCAATAATATTTTTGTCGCCGATTCCAGTGGCCGCGCGGTCTAAGGAGTAGGTCGGCGGCCGCTCGCTTGCCGGGATTACGGGTTCGAATCTTGCCGGGGACATGGATATCTCTCTAATGGGAGTGATGTGTGTTGTCAGGTAGAGTTCCCTGCGTCGAGCTGATCACTCGTCCGAAGGAGTCTTACCGAATGTGGTGTGTCTGAGTGCGATTGTGAAGCCTCAACAATAAGGAGTCCCGGCTCCACTAGGGCTCTTGCGCCATAAAAAATTGTGTATTCGGAAGAAACGTAGATACTTAAGACAGCCGGATTTTAAAATACGAAATATGACCAAGGTGTGGCTTCACAAGAGTTTCCATTTTTTTTGTACATTACTGTCATCCAAATTGCATAAAACACTTTGACACCTATGTCTGATTGACTTTTCATTTCCTGTCCTATACAGTGATATAACAGATGTGTTACTGCTTTATACAGTAACCATCAGAGACCAGTAAAGAAAAATTGTTATTCATATACATCGGTATTTTGTTTAGTTTATTAAGAGTATCAATTTTGGACTCATCAGACATAATTAAACTTTTGATCATAAGCAACCTACAAACAAACGAACACAATTCTTCACATGTGAGCCACTTAGAAACAGGAGAATTACTTCGGTAGATTTCTAGCAACTACTTGGCATCGTATCTCAGAGTATTTTCATTTTAATACTTAAACGCAGTATTTTAACAGTCAGAAAAAACGAAACCCCCTTAAAGATTTCCTTGCACACTATCACATCAAAATCCACATAACGGAGTTTTCGTTAAGCCGGAAGAAATACGTATTACATTCTCAAAGTACGATGGATCATGACGAGCTAAATTTAGAGAAGATATTACTGGTAATGTTAACATGACGTTAAACACGTTACCTTCGATTAAAAGCATTAAAAATAACATTTCCACGTACGATATTCCGATTCTGTTTTAAGAGTGTTCGTTTAACGACGCTGTCAGTTTCTAAGATTATGTGGTGCGGGTCATAGATGAATTGGAGTTTAAGGAGTATTGGTAGAATTATACTGGAAGCGGAATCCCGAAGGATTTAGAGGAACATCTCTCAAAAGGCCTTTCATTCCACCAGAAGTCCCAAACAACGTTAGCCTGAGAATGAATCCGAACCCCAGCGGCGTGACGCAGGCGCTAGCTGCCAAAGCCATGACAAAATCCCCGGTTAAAAATGTTCCTACAGGAAGAATGGCCATTAGACAAGTCTCGATAGAAACAGCGGGATTATTTACTTTTTTTTTAGCCTAATTCAAAAGACCGTGATTCATGGACCTTTCCGTCTACCGAGCACCACATGAAATGTTCTAGTATCCATATTTCGGTGTTTAAAACAGTTTGAGCATTAAGCTGGCAAATCGCCAAGAACTGGGACGGATCTAGTTTTACATTAATGAGCGACACACAGGAGAACGTGCGTTAAGTCTTTATGACTGTGGATGTCAGGTCAAGCTTCAAGAAGCTGCATTAATACTGGCACAACCAATCTCTTGTACAAACAGTGGTCAAATCATTGACGTTTGCAGCTGCACGGAAACATCCACTTTAAAGCGAACTCAGGGAGGGCGGAAAGGGAAAGTTCGTCGTGCAGGTGACCCGAGGTTGCACAACGCTGCTTTTCGCCACAGTTATGCGACTTGCCCCCGTAGTTTTATCACGAACCGCAACCTGCCGTTATAAGTTTAAGCACTCCGAGGGGAAAGTAAGGTGTTTTTCAATAACGATAATCCTCAAGTTTCAACAGATTTATTGATGTGGCCACTACTCTATTCGATACAATCAAACAGTTCCTCTCCATATAACGACCACGTATTAAAAACGTGCCAACTTTTCAGACTTTGTGCTTATGATAGGAAATAACAACAACATATTTTAAACACCCACGCTCCTTTTAAAACGAGAATTTTTTATGGAAGTTATTACCAGAAAACCATTTGGCATTTATGGCCCTCGAAACCACACTGTTCATGTACGTAAAATGTGCCGAATACTTAGATACAGCCACATAATTTTACCCCAGGCTTGAATTTCATGGAGTTTATCCATAAACTAAGTTATCCTCTAACTTACACGCAGGTACACAGTTATTCATTCTTAATTAAATTTTGATACAATTTTGTGTCAGTATACTATATTCCAGGTAATAACCAGTTCAGCCCTCAATATATCATTATAGCAGCAGACATTTCTGTGATGGAGACAAAGTCTTCTGCAGTACACGGTTTAAGATCCTGCTGGATCGAAGATGGCATAGATATAGATGATTGGATGCTACAAGCGCTAACATAATATCAATGCAGTGTCATTTGTATATAACTATAATTTTAACTACTATATTCACAACCTCGGAGCAAGCGGTGGCGCAGTTGGTTGAGGCATACAAGCCGAAAAGTTGCGGGTTCGACTCCTCATTGGGACAATGGGATATTTCATTGACTTGGTCCTTCCGATCGCACTACGGCCGTGGGATCGACTCAGTCTCTAGCAGAAATGAGTATCAGGGATGTTTCCTTGGGGCAAAGCCGGCCGGCGCATAGGGCTGGTAACCTTACCACCCTCTTGTGCCGAGTGTCTATAAATTGTAGGAACATCAGCCACCCGGACCTCTAAGGCCTGAACAGGCCTGTAACGGTTTAAGCTTTACCTTCATACATGTAAACTCACTATACTTCAATATAATTTACTGATATAGGTACTAGTCATTGGTTGTAAAGTCCAATGTCACTGGGGCTGTGTTTTTTATTTTGGGTTGGTGTTATCAACCTGGGCGTGTTCAGGCTGGGATTTATTTGTTGTTTTATACTTTATTCGCTTCTCTTCCTTTATTGGTTGGTATTTTATTTGTTTACAATTCTTTAGGGTTTTTATGTTTATTTTTGTTCTGTGGAGATAGTTTTTTGGTTGGTGGTTTATTTTATGTTTGTATGGTTCTTGCCTTTTTGGTTAAGATACCTATATTTATGGTTCATTTGGTTAAGGCACCTATATTTATGGTTCATTTGGTTAAGACACCTATATTTATGGATCAGTTGGTTAAGATACCTATATTTATGGTTCATTTATGACTTCCTAGCGCTCATGTTGAGGCACCTGTCTCTGCTTATATTATTTAGGCTGGTGTTTTGTTGAAACTGGGGGATTATGGTCTTCATCGTGTTTTCCCTGTATTATTCAAATTTTGCTTGAGGTTTGGTGCTGTTTGGGTTGCTTTAAGTTTGGTTGGTGGTTTATTTGTTAGCTTAGCTTGTACTTACATCATCATAATTCGCTTGTTATAATTGCTCTTCCTGAGAATGGCTGTCAACAGCCCAAACGTGTAAAAGATTAAGCAGGCACTTAATGCTAGGTCACTGTTAATTTTTACTAGTGAACCTATGTGGTATGAAATGTATACAATATAATTACTGCGTGGGATGTGTACAAAACTAGGGGTAACTGTTCTTCCTTGTTGTGGCTTGGTGTCACACAGTAATGTCCATTCATAACTTTGTTGTTTCATGATTGTGGCAAAGTACTGAAAGCATTGCATAAAAATAACATTACAAAGCCACTTTTAGAATGCAAATGCCTCTTCTCTTGGTGCAAATGTACGTAAGCTTGTAGCTATGTTACTTGTGTGAGATATGCTAATGGCAGTAATCTTGCAATATACAAACAACAATTTAAAAGTACTTTCTGAAATTTACATAAGTGTTACTGAAAGCAGTGATCACAATGATGTTGACTGAATATTTTAACATCGCAGTCATTAGTAGCCTAGACAACTAAGTCATAAGCAACAGGATATTGAGTAAATAGAGGGTTGTTTGACCGTGCATCTTCCTCGTGAAATAATGTGAAATGCCAGCTTGATGCAACTAGGTAATTTTATTGATATATTCTTAGTTCGACATGTTTCGGGTACATACGCCCATCATCAGGAGCATTAGATGTTGAGTTGCAGCATATGGTTTTCCGCACCGAGTTTTTGGATGGGTGGTGGTCTTGAGAGCCGCTGCGTAGGTCGTGTGTACGGGGCGGATGGTGCCGTGCGAGTCGCATTCTGTTATGGCATTCCTTTTTTCCTGAAAAGCCGTTCAGCTGCAGTATTATTTTTTGGTTTACACAGTCGAATGGCGCTGAATGAGTTTTGCAATCTGTATTGGATAAACCATTTCTTCGACGCTGTGAATGTAGCTTACAACTCTTACGGCAAAGAGACCTACTTGCCCTAACAAAGTGAAAGCAGTTTCAATTTATTTGAATCGGAAATTATAGGGGCCTATGCATGACTTTCATCATAAGAAGAAAACATAACCCAACACAAGGAATAAAAATACATTTTCAGAACACTTATACTCCAAACGAAGTCTTGCAGTACATGTGTATTGGTGAATTCACACAGCCCATCTTGCATTTTCATTGCAATGAACACTCTTTAAACACATCGATAAAGCACTGCCAGTTTATTCGTGACTTTAACACAGAAACTCGTTAGTCGAACGTTTGAAAGGCAATGAGTGAATACCAGATCATTGATATTTCCATTATCAATTTTAAATCGAGACTTTCATTTGATTCTTTTGTACACTAAATCCGATTCAAGCCCTGGTTTCTACCGTTATAAATAATGTCCAAATCTTTAATCAGGTAAATGGTGAGTTCAGGATTTCAGGTCTCCATTACCGTGTAATTTTATGGTGTGGGGTTTAGGGTTCGACCTACGAAACAGCTTAGCCTCTTAAGTGGGTTACCAACATACTTACTTTAATTACTTCATGAAGGAGAGTATTTCCTGAGAAGCTAACCAGTTCTCAGCTGGTCAAGAAATTCCCCGAATTTTATGGAAGCCGAAGGTTCATTACCTCATTCACAAGTGCCCGCAACCTGTCCCTAACCCGAGCCATATCAATTCGGTCCGTGCCCCACCTCCCACTTTCTGAAGATCCTTCTTAATATTAATCTCCAATCTATGCTTGGGTCTTCTAAGTGGTCCCTTTTCCTCAGGTGTCTCCACCAAAACCCTCTCCATACCTCTCTTCTCCCCCAAACGTGCTAAATGCTCGGCCTATCTCATTCTTCTTGATTTGATCACCCGGATGATATTGGGTGAGGAGTACAGATAATTAAGCTCCTCGTCATGTAGTTTTCCCTATTCCTCTGTTAATTCGTCCCTCTTAGGCCCAAGTATTCTTCTCAGCACCATATTCTCAAACACCCTCAGCCTACGTTCCTCCCTCAATATCAGCGACCAAGTTTCACACCCATACAAACAACAGGCAAAATTACAGTTCCGTGTATCTTAATCTTTACATTTTTGTATAGAAAACTGGAAGACAAAAGATTCTGCATCTTACGACGGCAAGCATTCCCTGACTTCAGTCTGACGCGTGCATCACCATTATATATGGAAATGCCACCTCCATGTTCTTACTCTCGTACCCTCAAACCAGTGACAGCGGAGTCTTCCACAACGTCAGTACGAACCGAGCAGACGAAGCGGTTATATAGTGAAGAACATCGGAATAGGAAGACTTGGGTTTACTTTTTTTTTTTTTTTGGACGCTCAGGTGACCGTGCATCGTGATAAATTCTAATAATAAAACCAAGGTTTGCTGACAGCTTGCGAGCAGGATCAGGACAGCATAACTGTATGACATATACCATTGTTGTGTGTACAGTGAAAAACTCCTGATGATGGACAGAGGAATTGTCCGAAACATGTAGAGTTTTATTCCAAAAATAAATTTGAGTAATTAGTGCATCTAGTTGGATTTATTACAAGAATTTAGGTTTACTTATTTCTGTATTTAATGTGTATTTAATGACTAGCGTACTCTGGGGAACGCGCGTGGAAGCCCATTGGTGACAGATTAGAACGGCCACACTATCTGACCAGGGTAGACCATGAAAGGAAAATTAGGAGTAGGAGGCAAAGGACGGATATAGGGAAATGTTCTTTTGTAAATACAACCACCCAACACTGGAACCAGTTACCGGCAGAAGTGATAGGAATTCTCCCCTGTAAACCAATCACTTTAAAAAGAGGGTAAGGAAAGTGATAATTGAGTTGAATTAAAAGGAAGTAAAGTGTGCTGGAAATCATCGAAAAGTGTACAGAAGCGGTGTCTAGTGAAGTGAAAAGTCTAAAGTGAAGTGA
>Ga0123354_10018400_pt1 | contig 10953 bp, 12 predicted proteins | sample TergutLab28metaG_2_FD_97872 | JGI IMG/M metagenome (GOLD analysis project Ga0123354, IMG submission 97872) | Labiotermes labralis P4 segment gut microbial communities from Petit-Saut dam, French Guiana - Lab288 P4 | ecosystem: Host-associated > Arthropoda: Insects > Digestive system > Gut ... | reverse complement strand
TTTATTTATAGCTAAGATTCTTGCAACTCTATGTATATTATATTAATATGTAAGTCACAATGTCTATATCCACAGGATTGTATCCTAATTTGGATTTATAGAACGCAAATAAATTACAATTACCAACATGAGTTTACTATTAATGGCAAAAGAATTAACAAACAAACAAAAAAAGTCACTTTTGCCATAACCAGAATTATGTTCTGAATTACAGAAGTTTTCTGGATGTTATGTCATTCCTTTTTTACTTTGATTTAATATTTGTTCTTCATAATCTTCAATAAGCTGCAAAGAAACTATGACTGCAGATGTTATGAGGTTGTTGCGGACAGTATACACGGGTATTTGCGATGTTTCATGTTTGACTGTGTAACTATCAGCACTGATAGCATAATTATTAGTACTCATGTAAATGTGAACAACAATTTAAAAATGCATTACCCATTACACGTGTTACTGAAGTCATTACGTGCAGTTATTCATACCATTCTTCTTGCTTTCCCGTCCTCTCTTCTACTGTTGCTAGTAACCCCTCTACAACTGGCAGGGTAATAAACTTGTACCTCCCTGGGGCAACAGCCCTGATTTGGCCAAAATTACACTGCATGGATACTTCAATAATTTGCTTTCATCTGTTCATAATATGATCTACAGAAAATACAATGTGAAAGTTTAAATGCACAAAAAGGGTTCACAGTTGTAACCCATCCCAAGCAATAAACATAAACATCACCTGATCCAAGTAGTTCGGTATAAGCCGGGCTATGAGGTCTGCAGATGCTGGAGCCACCTCTGAAGGTTTGATGACAGCACAGTTCCCAGCGGCGATAGCACCAACAAGTGGCAAAAGTGACAACTGAATTGGGTAGTTCCATGCACCAATTATCAACACAACACCATATGGGTCATTGTAGATCAATACAGTGTCCATGGCATTGACGAAATCTTTGGAAGGCTGCACCAATAAGCAAACAATCAATCCCCTGAAGAACTAACTTCTCACAACATTACTGTCAACTATGCTTCATTTATGGCAAGAATGTAAACTCTTACTGGCACACTTTTAAATAATATTACTTCACATTGTCTCCACAGACCATTAGCACATCTGTATCCTGTCTCTTACCTCCTCTGGCTTTGTCCACTCCCTTAGATGAAAAAGGGCATTCTTTGTTTCATTAATCAGGACATTGACTTCAAGTAAAAGTGCTTCCTGTTTGTTCTGCAACAGATTACATTTATTTTAATAAAATATGCCTCATCCACCTAGAACTAATACAGTTAAGAATGAGAAGGGTGATTTCATTGCAGACTCCACAGTATGTTAGCAGGTTGGGGGAACAATTTCTCTCAGCTATTGCATGTACACAGGACTAGAGATGTTAGGCAAACAGAAATACATACGGCAGAGCCACTAGTGCCTAAGCCCAGTGCCTCTGAGACTGATTTGGCTATTGAAAACCTAAAAGCACACAAATCACCAGGTACTGATCAAATCCCAGCAGAAGTGATTAAAGCAAGGGGTTGAACAATTCACTAGGAGATTCATAAACATATTAATTCTCTTTGGAATAAAGAGGAATTTCTGACAAGTGGAAGGAGTCGGTCATTGTACCTTTCTATAAGAACAGTGACATAACAGACTGTAGTAATTATAGAAGCATATCACTTACATCATGTACGTACAAAATTTTATCCAACATCCTGCTCTCAGGGTTAACTCCATACGTAGAGGAAATTATTAGCGATCATCAGTGCGGATTTTGACACATGTCAACTATTGGCCATATATTCTGTATTCGTCCAATAATCGAGAAAAAATGGGAATACTAAGAAGTAGTGCATAAGCTATTTATAGACTTCAAGAAAGCCTATGATTCAGTTAGGAGGGAGGTCTGGTACAATATTCTCATTGAGTTTGGTATTCCCATGACACTGGTAAGGCTAATATAAATGTGTCAGAAAACCTATAGCAGAGTCCAGGTAGGCAAGCATTTGTCTGTCACATTTCCTATTAGGAATAGACTGAAACAAGGAGGTGCTTTATGGCCATTGCTTTTCAACTATGCCAATAGGAGGGTACAGGTAAACCACGATGACTTGAAATCAAATAGTACACATCAGCTTTTGGTTTATGCTAACGATGTTAAAATACTTGGCGGAAGCATACAAACTATTAAGAAAAACACAGAATATTTAGTAGTTACTAGTAAGAAGATTGGACTAGAAGAAAATGCTGATAAAACTAAGTACATGGTCACGTCTCAAGATCAGAATGCAGGACGAGGTCACAATATAAAGATTGATCATAGTTCCTTTGAAAGGGTGGAACATAAAGATATCTGGGAACCTGAATGAACCAAAATTCTATTCAGGAAGAAATTAAAGGCAGACTGAGGTCAGGGACTGCTTGCTATCATTCGGTGCAGAATCCTTCATCTTGCAGTTTGCTATCCTAAAATTTAAAGATTAAGGTATACAGAACTATAATTTTGCCTGTTGTTTTGTATGGGTGTGAAACATGGTGCTCACACTAAGGGAGGAATGTAGGATGAAGGTGTTTGAGAATAGGGTGCTGAGGAGAATATCTGGGCCTAAGAGGGATGAGTAAAAGGAAAGTGGAGAAAACTACATGAGGAGGAGCTTAATGATCTGTACTCCTCACCAAATGTTATTCAGGTGATCAAATTGAGAAGAATGAAATGGGCAAGGCATGTAACACATATGGGGGAGTGGAGAGGTTTATAGAGGGTTTTAGTGGGAAACCTGATGGAAAGAAAACACTTCAAAGACACAGGCATAGATGGGAGGAAATTAAGATGGATCTTCAGGAAGTGGGATGGAGGGCATGGACTGAATTGAGCTGGCTTAGGATAGGGACAGGTGGTAGGCACTTGTAAAAACGGTAATGACCCTTCAGGTTCCATTAAATGTGGGGAATGCGCTTAAGTTCATTCCATCAACTACAAAGACATCAGCTCCCACCTTCCGCAGATCTTTTCCCACAGCTTCAAGTATCTCATTGGTGTTTTCTTCAAACATCCAAAGCAACTGTTTTAGCTGCCTCTCTCGGAAGTCAACTGACCTTGTACGCCCACTCTTGAAGGCATCACGAGCCTTCTGAACAATCTGTAAAAATGACAGAGGTATGGATACTTTCCATCATGGCACTCAGGGTTCACAGTCATTAACCTAAATGACTGGAATCATTTAAGATCAATATCAACACACAGTAAATATTTTAATACCAGCATAAATATAGCCACAAACCCTTCAGACTATAGAGAAATGCAGTTTCTCAAGATTCGTTGTTTACTGGCCAGATCTGCCTCCTTCACATCTGCACAACACTGAAAATCTGAAAGCTGATTCTGCCAGTTATGAGAATGTGATATCAAACTGAGTTGACAACACATGTAATGGGAAATCCACAGTTTAGAAGGGCCTGTTTCACAGTTATAAGGTGTGACAATCAGGCGATTGTAAAACAAAAGAATGAATCCTTCAGTTACATAATATTTCACTTCTTTAAGCAGGTTGAACACTCTTTTAACCCTTCCATGACCAGTGGAACATATATGTCCCACTTACAAATAGTCCTTTCAAGTCTACTGGGATACCAGTATCCCACTTTTTCTCCATGCTGCCATCTATCTTGAACTATCTCTACTCCGTGAAACCAGTCAGAATGCATCTTCCACGAAACAGCCTTTGTATAAATGTTACTGTGTGCAATGCTGCATGGGTGACTGTCAGTTGTAATGTACTTTAGCCAATTTGCGCGTATTTCAGTGATATAAGCATGATAGGTGCTTTTATATTTTCTGAGTTGTTATTTACGATGCATTTATACGTGAGTTGTCTTTTGTATTTGGGAATTGAGAAGATATAATCAAAAACATGTATTTGTCTTCACACAAAGTGCCCGTCATTCTTTTCCGATTTTAATTAAATTTGAATTTTCTTCACAGATTTTTTAAAAATGCTCAAATATCAAATTTCATTAAAATCCATGCAGTGGAAGCCAAGTTGTGCAATGCGCACAGATGGACAGACGGACAGTTGCACAGACATGATGAAGCTTTTCGCAATTTTTGAGAATGCACTTAAAAACATGAAAAAAATATAACTATTCTATCATTAATGACTTTCCTTCAAAAAACGCCCTCTTCCAACTACCCCACACAGGGTTCACTGGGACAAATATGCCCCACATACTATTTCTCGAAGAAGTAAAGACAGAGGGAGACAATAAAAATAATTCCTCATTTAGCATTTATTCTAGTTCCAAAGAACGGCCCAACAACAACAATAAAATAAAATATAAGTACTGTGGTCAGGAAAGCGTGAAAGACTAGCATCATATTCTTCAGTGTGAAAATTTCAAGAGAAACATAACACAGAATAGTATATGGAAAAGTCTGGCAAATACTCTGACAAGTGAACCATAGTTTCCTGGTGCCCAACATGTAACGGGACATACCAGTACAACTCCCCATTCCACAGATTTTTGTGCAGTTAGTTCCACTGGGAAAACGTAATCTAATGATTAATTACTGGAATTTCAAGGATTGTAGTGCCTTCACAAAGGCAGTAACTACCTGTGAGTCAACACTAGGTACATATCCATATCTCTGAAACCACTGGATATTATATAAGACAAAAACAGAAACTTACATCAGCGTACAAAGCGATACGAAAGTGATACCTCAGCCCACAATTAATGCATCCTCCAAAATGTTAGACCATACTGTGATGCATTACATTGGTGAGGATTTATGGTAATGGTACATAATGGAAAAAATGAGTCCACTTAAATATACACTAGGTTAGCATACTTAATTGTGTGTGGAAGCATTCTTTTTTAGATTACAGTACAGTCATGTAGGGTTATGTACGAAACAAAAAATGCATACTGTCATACACCAGGATTATGTGATTTCATAATTTGCAGTTGTATACATATTCAGGTTTGTTGAATAAAGAGAGAGACCAACTTGATGTCACTTGTTTTTTATTTCATTATTTAATGCTCAACATGTTTCGGATGTTAATACATCCATCTTCAGGAGCTTGCGACTTGTTTGTTGAGTTACTTCATGGGTTGTATTGCTTTGGTTCGATGCATGTCGGTTTTACGTTGTGGTTTGGCTGGGGTGGTGTGGTATCTGGATACCACACCACCCCAGCCAAACCACATTAACATCCGGAACATGTTGAGCATTAAATAATTAAGTAAAAATTCAGGTGACATCAAGCTGGTCTCTCTTCATTCAACTATCAAGATGATGCACGGTCCAATAAACATAAGATATTCAGGTTTATTTTAAAATATTATTACAGTAGTTAATGTTGTGTGTTTGTATTTATGGTCAGTTAAAATTATTTTAAATCAACCACAGTGTGTTAGTCCTGGTTGTGTGTTGATCTTCTACTCAATGTTAACTTGTATGAGGTGTGTGTGACCTTGTAGCAATGAATTATTATATCTGATGTTCTGATTCCATTTTTTTTATTCTATAAAATCTTTCAGGTATGTTGTTTAGCATGTTATTCTCATTTTTTGAATGAAGTCTGCCTTGTTGAATGGGTATTTTTTACATGTATTCTTCAGTGTCCTTGCACATCTCATGTGTTCTTAATACACATTGACCTAGAGCTTTCCCACTGACTTCCTTGTCAGTAATTAGTCTGACCTACTTACTTCTGAATAGCTTGCCATTGCAGCTCTTCGCTATGCACACAAACACCTGAAAGGCAAAACAAAAAAATCCCAGTAAGGTTAAAATACATAGTGGATAGCAGGACCAATACAAAAACGCATGCAACAGATATTCCGTGAAATGTTCAAGCACACATGTAACTATCCACTTATGGTGCATGCTGGTGATAAAAAATATCAAGTGTTAGCTTTAAAATTGTACTGACACCATCTGGACCTATGAATAAGCAACTTGCAGACAGAATGATTAACAGATAGTTCCAAATACACAATTAGATAACAGGCAGTGATCCTCTAGAGGGCTGTCATAATCAGTAATTCTTTGTAGCAGTACTGCTGATAAAACTATACGGTCATGTCTCGAGATCAGAAAGCAGGGCCACATCACTATACAAAGATTGCTAATAGTTCCTTTGAAAAGGTGGTAAAGGTAAAGGTAAAGGTAAAGTTCACTCTACGAGGAGGTGCTGATAAGTCCTTAGCCCGACCTACTTCCCGATGTCGTAGGACGGAATCGATAGTGTCGTTGGAAAGAGGGGTCTGTTTATGTGCCGAATTGCAAGTCTTTGCTTGTTACAGAGGCTGGAAGGAAGCATGTCAGGCGGCGCGCGCGATTTCAACAACATGGAGACGCGAGCTGTCATCAATTTTTTTTTCTGCAAGGCAAGCCGGCGAAGGAAATTCACGCCATTCTGAGAGAAACATTAGGGGAACATGCACCATCGTATGCCACCGTAAAAAACTGGGTGGCCCAATTTAAACGTGGTGATTTTTTTTAATCTGTGATGCGCCTCGTCCTGGACGACCCAAAACAGTGACTACCCCGGAGATTATTGCTCCAATTCACGGCCTAATCTTGGAAGACCGCCGGATTTCGGCTAAACCAATAGCTGAGCAACTAGGCATCTCACGTGAGCGGGTTGGGTCAATCATTCACGAAGATTTGGACATGAGGAAGCTCTCCGCGAAGTGGGTCCCGAAATGCCTGAACGCAGATCAAAAACGTTAACAGTGCCAGACGTCTGAGCAACTTTTGGAATTTTTTCGGCGCGATCCAAATGATTTTCTGTCGCGATTGGTGACCATGGACGAAACCTGGTTATATCACTATGACCCACAGACAGAGTAACAATCAATGGAGTGGCGGCATAGAGGCTCACCCCGCCCCAAAAAATTCCGAGGGCAAAAATCTCGCTGGAAAAGTTCTCGCCTCGATTTTTTGGGATCAAGACGGCATCCTCCTCCATGATTATCTTCCAAGAGTCCAAATTATCAACGCGGAGTATTACTCGTCTCTGCTGGTGCAATTGAAGGGCATTTTGAAAGAAAAACGCCGCGGGAAGGTCACCAAGAGTGTCTTGTTCTTGCACGATAATGCCCCGGCTCACCGGGCACTTGCAACCTAGAAGAAACTGGCCTACCTAGGCTTCCAATGTCTTGATCACCCAACCTATTCTCCGGATCTGGCACCGTCGGACTACCATCTGTTCCCTGGACCGAAAAAACAATAGAAAGGGCGCCATTTTTCGTCCGACGCGGTTGTCATTGCTGCCGCGGAGACCTGGTTGGACGGACAACCTCCTGATTTTTTTTTTGAGTGGCTTCCAAAAGTTAGAGCAACGGGCAAAGAAGTGTATTGAGCTTCGTGGGGAGTATTTTGAATAAATCCCGAGTTTGGTCGCTGTAGCTTGTTTCCGTCCTGGTCGGGCTAAGGACTTATCAGCACTCCCTCGTAGGACAGGTCACGAAGACCCAGAGGGGGAGCAGAGGTATAGCTGTACTTTTTCCTTAACCTCGGCACTAGATGGGGGTGGGTGGTCAACGCCACGCCCCGGCCGCTTTACCCCCGGGAAAGACTCAGGACCCATTGTGTAGGAGGCTGGATGGGCCCCAGGGCCGGTCTGGACGGGTGTAAAAAATCTCGCCCCCCACCGGGATTCGATCCCCGGACCGTCCAGCCCGTAGCGAGTCCTTATACAAACTGGGCTAACCCGGCCCACTTTGATAAGGTGGAAGAGTTCAAATATTTGGAAACAATTTTAACAAATCAAAATTCTATTCAGGAAGAAATTAAGAACAGATTGAAGTCAAGGAATGCTTGCTATCATTTGGTGCAGAATCTTTTGTCTTCCAGTTTCCTGTCCAAAAATATAAAGATTAAGAAACACAGAACTAAAATTTTGCATGTTGTTTTGTATGGGTTTGAAACTTGGTCACTCACACCGAGGGAGGAACATAGGCTGACAGTGTTTGAGAATAGGGTGTTGAGGAGAATATTTGGGCCTAAGAGAGACAAGGTAATACGGGGGTGGAGAAAACTACATAATTAGGAGCCAAGTGATCTGTACTCATCAGCCAACATAGTTCAGGTGATAAATTCAAGAATGAGATTGGCATGGCATGTAGCACATATGGGGGAGATGTGTAAAGTGCATTTTTTTAGGGAAACCTGAGGGAAAGAAGCCACTTGGAAGACCCAGGCATAGATGGGACAATAATATTAAGACGCATCTTCAGGAAGTGGGATGGGGGGCATGAACAGGGTCAGTCTGGCTCAGGATAGGGATAGGTGGCGGGCACTTGTGAATGCGGTAATGAACCTTCGGGTTCCACCAAATGCAGGGAATTTATTGACTAGCTGAGAACCAAATAGCTTCTTAAGAAGGACTCTGCTCCATGGAGTAAGTAAGTAAGTAAGTACTGTTGGATACTGACAGTCACATGAAGACATGAATAGTCTTCATGTGACTGATTACCAATACAACACCAGGTGTTTTATTTAAGGTCAGGGGTGAGTACCGAAATTGAACCTGGGACCTACCGAATATTAGACTAGTATAAAATATTTTCAAACACCCCAAAAAAGACTGCTGCCTCTTGTGACATGTGGCATTACTAGCCTTATACCAGGAATCTGGGCATCACAATTTCTGTCATAAAATTGTTATTTAAGAATTCAAGATCGTCTGTTTGAAACAGGGCTGACTACAAGTCAGCAACTAGAAAATAAATTGGCGATACTGGTGATACTAGCAAGAAATGAATTATATTCAGGCCCCTTTCCCTTCCCTCTCCTGCTATCCTATAATAATTTAAAGTAACACAGCCAACCAAATGTATCTATGTTCCAATTTAACACAAATCACACGTGCACTCTTCAGCGCAGATTGGTAGTTTCGAGGCAACCTATTAGTCCCATCTTCAAGGGTTACTCAGTCCAAGAAGATAGGACCAATAGGATGTCCCAAAACATCAGTAACACACTCCTTTTCTACACCATATAAAATCCCAGAAGAGCTCATGGTGGAAGCCAGAAGTCACAAATTAACGCAAATTACTAACATACACAGAAAGCCTCCACAACCACCATAATTTTTTCATCACATAAGATACACATCAGAAGCATAACTGATTATAATCTCAAATATGGCACTAAAAAGGAAGATCTAGTATGACATTAGAAAAGTAACCAAGAACGAAGGCCTGATTATGTATTCACAACAGAGTACCGTCTGATCCAAACTAGCAGCCATTTTTTCCACATCTCAACAGTAACATTTTATAAGCATTAGTTCAATAATACATTCAGGTACCCATTTTATCTGACACATATTGTTGGTCACATATTGTTGCCTTGTTTAGCACGCAGAAATTGGCCCAGACACTAGCCCAACCACACTGGCATCACAGGAGAGACAACAAAACTGCTGCGCTTGCTTCCTTATAAGGGCAACTGTGAGTCTAAAATTCTAAGACACAGATCAAGAAGAAAGTCTGCATTTTGTAAATTAGTACCCTCAAGGGATGAATGATGGAGAAATTGACCCCCACACTCATTCTGTTATAAGCTACATGTGAGAAAGTTCAAAAGAACAAAACAGTGCTGTGGGAAGTCTGAGAGCTTACTGTCATTCTGTAAACTTTAGTTATATTAGTCTAGGTAAGTTTATTTTAAATTACGTTAAGTTCACGTTTATTGTACACGTCAACATTTAGTACTAGAAGATGATAATTATAAATATTAAACTTGGACATGGCTATTTTAACCTTCTGGCACCGGAATTATTTTTTTTATTTTAGCACACCTGTACATAAAATGTGAATAATACAGGAACCAAATATGTTAGAATTATGAAACAAACTGCATTTTGAAGAGAAAAAAATGGAGAGTATATACCATGTTTAAAATATACGGTACTTATATTTGTTGAATAAATATATAAAATGCAACTTTAGAGGTTAGCGGTGCGGTACATCAATTATAGTTGACATTAGACGTCAAAAGGTTAATAGACATATATTGCTACAAACAGCAAGAATAGTAGGTTTGTAAAATTACATATCTGAGGTCAGGCCAGGGAAACACGGTATATAATGACGAGGTTGCAGACCTGACAAGTCAAGAAACCCTTCAACGTCTGGGAGTGAAAAAGAGATTTCTCTGATCTCCAAAGCATCCTGACAGGTTCAACGGTCCATCCAGCCTCCTCCAGAGGCTTGGTATCGAGGGCATAAACCTCCATCTAGTGCCCAGGTTAAAAATGAATGGATCTATGCCCTCACTCCCCTTGTCTTAATGGTGTGTGCAGGGACTACTTTACGTCTGAGACCATGAAGAAAAAAGGGCACCAGCCTGGACTAGACCTGTTTATCTTACAACAATGTGAACCCCTGTCATTATTCCTCATCAAAAATATTTTTGCCCTCATTTTCAATTTCATTTGATGCAACAACTAAACGGAATATAAATCGTTACAATCTACGCACTAAGACCCATAAATGTATGGTTTTCAGGTATCTATGAACTTTTTATCTCCCCGTGCATGCTACACGTCTCGTCCATCTCGTCTCTGTAATTTATGCACATTAATATATTTAACAACAGCAGTAAGTACCTGCCGCCTCCAATACGATCTACTGTGAAACGTTAACACAGGTATCAGTATTATTGATTGATGATTGATTGATTGATTTCTTTATTTTCCCATAATACCATATACAGGAATACATCCAATGGAAGTAGGAATAGTCAGTAAATTGGCCCTATGGTACACTGTAGCCATACACTTAAAATTAACAGTAAAAACACACAATTTACAAGTACAAGCTAAATTATTACACAAGTTATGTTTCAGTAATTACTGATAAGTATGTAGGACAGCTTGATATGCACCAGAAAAGTATCACTGTTTATCAAAAAACTCATCAAGACTATAAAATGAGTGTGTTTC
>Ga0123354_10018399_pt1 | contig 10954 bp, 6 predicted proteins | sample TergutLab28metaG_2_FD_97872 | JGI IMG/M metagenome (GOLD analysis project Ga0123354, IMG submission 97872) | Labiotermes labralis P4 segment gut microbial communities from Petit-Saut dam, French Guiana - Lab288 P4 | ecosystem: Host-associated > Arthropoda: Insects > Digestive system > Gut ... | reverse complement strand
GAATTATTTTTTTTTTAATTTTAGCACACCCTGTATATAAAATGTGAATAATACAGGAACCAAATACGTTAGAATTATGAAACAAACTGCATTTTGAAGAGAAAAAAACGGAGAGTGTATACCGTGTTTAAAATATTCAGTATCTATATTTGTTGAATAAATGCATAAAATGCAACTTCAGAGGTTAGCGGTGTGGTACGTCAACTACAGTTGACGTTAGGCGTCTAAAGGTTAATGACAATGATGTAGCTGATCAAAGTATATATTTTGACTTGAAATGGGTTTTTCTAGCGTGGATTTATTCAACCGATTGAGTGTAGGAGCCTACCTTGCTGACCGCGTGTTAGAAATCTTTGAATAGCGTATGGGATAAAGCGTCTAATGGGATGTTGGAATAAGGAAGGGAAAATGTGGAAAAAAAAAAATTTTTATTTTAGTTTTAAAATTCTTGGCTTGACAAACCATGAAACCTGCTTGTATTGCACTCTAGACAATTAACCCTTATCCTGCTAACGTGTAGAATATTGTGAGCTCCTAATAATGTCAGGAGATGATAGATGGGATTTAATTAGACGTTTGAAGGGTTAAGAGGTTTGCAGTAATTGTGTGATGGAAATAACAGGCCCGGTCGTTCTACAACCACTTTCAAATTCGTAGTTCTACTAATTACTATTTAAAACTTTGTTGATATCTCATAGAGAACATATTTCCTCTCCATTAAAAAGATCAACATTTTAATGTTATTAAGAAAAATAATATATTTGGAGACAAAATGGCGAAGACATACAGACTGTTCTAAAATTTTTGTCTGCTAAAGCCGGTGACACATGTAAAGTAAATCTTCTACAAGGCTGCCATAAACTGCAGAGTAATTAGTGTTGATAATTTTGAAATGTCGTTAGTTAATATTAACGTAATTGTGTTAGCACTGGTGTATGAAACACTGTGTGATGCTGCAGTTACAGCCGCACACTGAACTGAGCTCAGAATGTGACATTTGTAAGTCGTGTGTAGTTTAGAGTTTATAGTGTACACTGTGTAGTGTTTAGTGTGTGATATAAAATTTATAGTGTACACTGTGTAGTGTTTACTGTGTAGTGTGAAATATATAGTGTACAGGTTGTAGTGTGTAGTGTCAAATGTACAGAGTAGAGTGTAGTGTGAAATATATAGTGTACAGTGTGCAGTGTATTTTTTGTAGTGTACAGTGTATAGTGTACACTGTGTAGTGTTGAGAGTGCAGTGTACAGTGTATGGTGTACAGCGCGTAGTGTTTAGTGTGTGGTGTGCAATTTATAGTGTACAGTGTACAGTGCACAGTGTGTAGTTTATGGTGTGTAGCGCACAGTGTTCAGTGTAGATTATAGTGTATAGTGCAAATTATATAGTGAACAACTTGTAGTGTATAGTGTACAATGTGCATTGTATAGTGTACGATGTGTAGTGCAGAGTGTAGAGTGTACAGTGTGTACAGTGTTTACAGTGTACAGTGTGTAGCTTACAGCGTGTAGTGTACAATGTAAAGTGTGTAGCTTACTCTGTGTAGTATTCCTCCCGAAAACGTATCATTGTATTATAAAACAGAAATATGGCTGCATATTTGTCAGTCCGGTTCGGTAATTTCAAATCTTCGTCTGTTCAGAGAAGACCATCCATCATAGGAAGTGTGAAGCGGTTTTGTGCGAGTCGACATTTTGTTCTGTGATATTGAAGATGAAGGAAGGGGAAGTGAATGCTCGAGTGACATCAGCATGGCAGCGCAATATGAATCCACAGACGTGCAGGCGAGTGTGTGGCTCGAGGTCCTGTGGATGTATCGTCTGAGATTTAATGGCAGCCCTAGAAATGATAGCAGAAGAATATTCGATAAGATATACGACTTCTTTCGTTGGCATTAGTTTTTATGAACCCTTTCGCACAGACATCATTGCAGCTGCAGATTTGGGGACGCTAACAAATAACAGTTGCGAGGAGACAACGAGACGTTTATTGGTTGAATTCTTTTGCTACGTCACGCAGCAGTGGTGACGTTAGACAGAAGTGGAGCGTGTTGCCTCGTTCTGGTTCAAGGAACATAAAAGCTTGCTAGGAGGTTGACCAACTAATATAGTTAATGCCGGGTAACAAGGATAATGATTCACTTTACTAAAATATAAATTGGTTAGTACACAATTAATTATGTTAAATGAATTCAGCAATAATTGAATTTAATAATTTTCCAACAAGATGCGACTGTATTCAGTTTATTACATTTCTGTAGGCAGCTCTACATGTTTCGGGTGTTGTCACCCATCATCAGGAGCTTGTACAACTGTAATTACAGCTTCTGATATAACTGCAATGAGTAAAATACGGTGCTGTTAATATTAATATATAATTTAAAATTCTAGATTGATTATATTGAATGTTATTAGCCTTGACGAATATGTATATATACAATAATGGTAGATGGTTAAAAGCAGTATTTTAAGAAATATGTACAACAGTATATATATATATACATAATTAGGTTATGTTGAAGTTCGATTCACGATGCACGGACCCATGTATATAAAATTCAACAACATTTGTGCTTGATATTGTCTGTTTAGTAGCACTTCACTCTCTTTGTTATTCTGTTTTTCCTTTACAATACAACATTGTTCACACACTTTCTTGTCTTGAATCATGTACAAAATGAGCTTGAAATCTCCCTTGATAATTTCACATGCAAATTACTGCCTTATGCAGTGATTATGGTACTTAGCTAACTGTAACACTGATCGCATTGCAACTGTATGCAAAACTTTCAGCCGGTGCAGAGCGCAAGTTTTACGAGTCTTTAGCTTGGAGTCACGCTCCGTACTGACCCCACGCTACGCATAACACAAAGAATAAACGCCAATTACGTCATTTTCGCGCCTTTAATCTCTAACCCAGGCACTGGGGTGCAAGGTTAAGCAATCACTGGTAACAAATTGGTATATAAATGAAGGAAAAATTAATAAGCAAATTATTAAACAAAAAATCTGTCCCTGGTGTGTACAAGTGTTTTGTAATTTATTGTACTACAGGCGGATTATTAATTGCAAGATATAATAATCTAAGTTGGGCATTAACTATCTTTACCGTAGCACCGTGCATTTCGTAGTCATCATACATCAATCACGTGACTTCAGCTGCTACGTAAGCAGAACAATACTGGCATCTACACCGCTCTGAGAGAAGAAACACACTGAAGTACACACATACGACTTCGCGCACTCTCCAGACTTGTGACATCAGCCTAGGATGGCTGAAGTTACCTGCGCTTAAAGCTGGAGTGCTTACGGAAATAATCCTGCTGTGAGTTGGCACCTACTGGCGGCCTGTTCTCATTAGTATACTCGACCAGTAAAGGTAAAGGTAAAGTGATCCCGTTACAGGCCCGGAGCGGCCCAGAGGGTGGGTAGAGGTATAGCTCTACTCTTCCATGACCGCGGCACTAGAAGGGTGTGAGTGGTCAGCAGCACGCCCCGGCCGCACTTTACTACCGGGAAAGACCCGGTACCCATTTTAACAGGAGGTCGGGTGGGCCCCAGGGCCGATCTGGAAAGGCGGAAAATCTCGTCCTCACACGGGATTCGATCCCGGACTGTCCAATCCGTAGTCAGTCGTTATACCGACTGAGCTACCCGGCCCACTATACCCGACCAGTAGTTACTGAATTACAGGTGTCAAGACGCGTAAAACTCAAGTAGACGATGGTGGTCGTTCTACAACTCAGGAAGTTTCTACAACTTCTAATACTGATACAATGAAATTTGCAGCAGAAAAAGTGTTTTTATTTCGAAAGTGTGTGTATATGTATAGACATATATATATATATATATATATGTGTGTATATATATATATATATATGTTTATATATATACATATATATGTGTATATGTGTATATATATGTATGTATATATGTGTGTATATATATATATGTATATATATAAATGTGTGTGTGTGTGGGTTTGTATATATATATATATATACTTGTGTGTGTGTGTGTGTGTGTGTGTATATACCGGGTTCTGAGAAGCCATTAACAGTATTCACCCTTATTAACGCCTAAAATCGGCTTCTTCAAAGATCTCCATGCTTTAGAACGCAAGGACGCGTCGATGGTGGCACCGGATTCAAAATCAAAGTTACTCAGTGTAGGAGTCTTCGGAGGGCCTACATGCGTTTCTTGCCGGGGTTGTGGATGGAGGGAGGAAGTAGTAAGACATTTGTGCCTGTCTGGCGCCATTATGATGAGATCCACATTACGATTGGCTGTGTCGGCCATCTAGAATGAGTAAGACAGGGAAGTCTCCGGAATTGCTGACTTCAGAAAGTGCATGAACCTGTTGGCGATAGTGTGACCCTGCGCCAAAAACCGAAGGATAAGAAACGCCAGTTGCACCACCGGGAGAGCTGTCCAAGTAAAGTGACTGATCATATTCCTTCTCGCATAAAAAAAATTGAAGATATATGAACCTTTCCCTTACGCATGTAACAGTAATGAAGATTGCCTGTCGTTATCTTCCAGACAAAGTCAGTCATAAGACCTGATGCTATGCCTTGCGACCAGCGACGTCCTCCGCTGCAGAGGCCAGTTGAAATGTGATGGCACACGCGCAGAAACAGGATTTCGTCTTTCGGCGAAACGGACGAGTCCATTTAAAGCGGTAGGGGGCGTCAGTTCAGTCGACTGCTGGCAGCCGAGGTGTGCCCATCTGCGGTAGTAATGCTGGATACACCATGTTCCGAGGTAGTGTGAAGGGTACTGGCTACCCACTGCATTCGCCAGTTTCCCCCTTCACTTCCTTACCGGTGCTTCACCGTGTGCCATCACATTTCAACTGGAGTCTACCACAGGCAGTCGGCGAGAGCACCGAACACACGGTCCGGTGGAAACTTGTCCTTACCGCCCCGTATGCTTTCCCCCGTGTTTCAATGACTTCGTCAATTTCTTATGTTCGTACCGTGCATATTGATTAATTAATGTTAATTATATACCAACATATTCTCGAATAAGTAGTGTATATTCAACTTCTCCGACATGTTTCGCTGTCAATACACAATCTTCAGACAGTTTACAGTTGTGTTAGCTAAAGTTATGAACTATTAAAATGATAAAACGTAATAGAGTGTTGTGTTGTTATGCTAAAATGTTAGTAAATGTGGCTGTGTGTGTGATTCCTGGTTAGGTGTGTGTGTGTGTGTGTGTGTGTGTGTGTGTGTGTGTGTGCGTGTGTGTGGTGCGTTGGTCAGGAGTAAATATTTTTCGTCAATATTTTCTTCATTGATATACAAACTCGGGCGAAATAATTACCACAAATTCTGCGAAGAGGCATATTCTTGAGGTGTCGAAGGTATATATATCAGATGTTGCAATTCCTGCCCACACTGATGACCCGACAGATTGCTTGATTCGGTTGCTTCAGCCCACCACGTGAACCGTCCTCATTACGTCATTACGCCTGAACGGATAAATATTTTCCCCCCATCAAGCAGTTCTTACTCTCGTTACCCGTTCCCCCTGTAATGGAACTCCTGAACATCGTCTTCATTATAATTTTGATCTTACTGTTTTTTTCTATTATGTTTCCTTCATTAATATGGGCCAGAATAGCGTAGCGGAACTGGCGACAGAGCGAGCTGCTACAGGCTGACAGTAGAGGGAGGGATCTTGCTGTTTCCTTGATAAATACTACAGTATAAATGTGATTTCAAAGATCTTATTAAACTTGCTGAAATATTATAAAATCTTATTTTAAAAAGTGTAAATCTAACAAAGAAATAGAGTGAGTTGTCACTTCCAGTCATTAATGCTGACTGGGGGGGGGCGGGTTCTTTCACGGCCCAAAATATTCTTGCGGGGTGTCGCCATGTTAACGGATATATTTCTGATCACAGTACACAACAACAACTTCGACAAGTCCATGTTACCAATTGTTATAATAAAACCAACTATATGTACTAATTTTCAAATTTGTTTTTGGAATAAAACTCTACATGTTTCGGAGAGTTTCTGTGTCCATCATCAGGAGTTTTTCACTGTACATACATCAATGGTATATGTCATATACGTATTGCTGACAGTTTGCGAGCAGTTCCGTCCTGATCCTGCTCGCAAGCTGTCACCAAACCTGTATGACATATACCATTGCCGTGTGTACAGTGAAAAACTCCTGATGATGGACAGAGGAACTGTCCGAAACATGTAGGGTTTTATTCCTAAAATTAACTTGAGAATTGGTGCATGTCGTTCGTTTTGTTACAAGAATATATCACGATTCACAGTTACCTGAACGTCGAATTCCATATTACCAACTTGCCCCATATGTTAACCTTTACCTTTACATGTTCGGCTCTGAAGTATTCGTTGCTGATGTACAGTCCGCAGGCTTATGAGTCTAAGGAAAGGTCACAACCTTGCGTTAAGTTCATCTTAGAGTTACACAGTCTGCTACTTTAAGGTCAGTTTTAAAAATTGCTTCCGATTTCAAAATGTTTTACAGGTGCAATCAAGGACAGTAAGTAACAGCTTTTTGTCGAATGTCTCTCCAATATTCCCACCAAATGTTAAAATATGTATTTAATGTAGTATGTGAATTTGGTTGGAATATTAACCTTTCGACACCTAATGTTAACTATAGTGGTTGTACCGCACCGCTAACCTCTAAAGTTGCATTTTATACATTTATTCAACAAATATATGTACTGAATATTTTAAACATGGTATATATCCTCGGTTTTTTCTCGTCAAAATGCAGTTTGTTTCATAATTCTAACGTATTTGGTTCCTGTATTATTCATATTTTATATACAGGATGTGCTAAAATAAAAAAAAATAATTCCGACGCCGAAAGGTTAAAGAGGTATTCGATCTACGCAAACGCACGGAATGGGAAACTTATAAAAGCTACTGTTTGTGCCGTCTTACTGTATAATTTAGTGCAACATGCTCCCTCTTCTGTAAACAATTCCCATCATTCTATGTGAAATACTCAAGACAGCCTGTCAAGTACACCAAACTAAAATATTTCTTCTTCGTGCAGTTGATATCTCAACTTTCACGGTATTATTTGTGTTTCTGGGAGTCCGTAGTAAATACAAACAAAATACATAATATATTAAAATATATTCAGACCATTATCCCCTACTTCCGATACAAAAAAGAGAATTATTTGTTCTAAAGATGTCTCTAGGTGGACAATCTGTAATGAAAAACTTATTTTTAGCCTAATTGCTATTAATTATAATAGAAAATATTAGAAAAAAATATTTGAAAATGAAAACATGGACGTGCTAGATATATATATGTATAAATTTTAGTTGGGTCCGAGTTGTTGAAGTTTGTTTTCGGTGTGTAGTTATTTATACTTACTTAGTAACTTACTTACTTACTTAATTACTTACTTACTTAATTACGCACTTACTTAATTACTTATTTTCTTACTTAATTACCTAATTTCTTAATTATTTACTTACTTTCTTACTTATTTACTCACTTACTTATTTACTTATTTAATTGCTTACTTATTTACTTAATTTCTTACTTACTTGCTTACTTAATTACTTACTTTATTACTTATTTACTTCCTTAATTACTTACTCAATCACTTACTTACTTAATTTGTTACTTATTTACTTACTTACTTATTTACTTACTTACTTGCTTACTTAATTACTTACTTTATTATTTATTTACTTCCTTAATTATTTACTCAATCACTTACTTAATTTGTTACTTATTTACTTACTTACTTACTTATTTACTTATACACTCACTCACTCACTGCATGGAACAGTCCTTCTTGTTATGCTAACAGGTTTTCAGCCACTCAAGAAATTCCCTCCACGTGTTATTGCAAGATAAGGCACTGTGCAATGTGCAAGGTTGATAGCAAAGTTTCGGATGAGTATGGGACACAATGCAGGGTTGTCATTGCCCTTCCTACCGGACATAGTACCGTGAGAAAACACCTTGACTTAATGAAGCTGACCAACATTTCCTTATGTAGAAGATGTGAGACAGAGGAACAAACTTCAGCCCACAGTCTCTGTGAGTTTCAAAGCTTGGCTTCACTCATAACTGGTCTCCTTGTTCTTGGACCCAGAGGATATTTAGAGTATAAGTCTGGGGTTCTTCTGAAACTTTAACAAAGGATCAGGGCACCATTGAACTGATATCAGGGTTTGGGTTCAAAGGACCTTTTTAAAGGCGTATAGGTGCATCGGGACGCCAAGGGCTCGAATCCAACTAAGAATCTAAATCTAATCTAAATCTTCGGGTGAGCATATTAACCCTACACCTCTGAATGTTGAGGCCGTGTGTTGCTCTGAGGTGTTAGGCAACCCTCACCGCACTATATAATAGCATAACACAGACAAGACAACCAATCTCTATAGTAAAACCAACAAGTTGCACTAAATTCTCAAATTTATTTTATTTTGGAATGAAAATCTACATGTTTCGGGCGGTCTTTCCGTCCATCATCAGGAGTTCAAGACTGTACATACAGCAACAGGCAGATGTCAAGCAGATACTGCTACTGCTTGCTGTTAGCAGATACTGCTACTGCTTTCTCGATACTGCTACTGCTTGCTAGCAGATACTGCTTGCTGCTAGCAGATACTGCTGCTGCTTGCTACTAGCAGATACTGCTACTGCTTGCTACTAGCAGATACTGCTGCTGCTAGCAGATACTGCTACTGCTTGCTACTAACAGATACTGCTACTGCTTCCTGGATACTACTACTGCTTGCTGTTAGCAGATACTGCTACTGCTTTCTCGATACTGCTACTGCTTGCTAGCAGATACTGCTGCTGCTAGCAGATACTGCTACTGCTTGCTACTAGCAGATACTGCTACTGCTTCCTGGATACTACTACTCCTTGCTGTTAGCAGATACTGCTACTGTTTGATGGATACTGCTATTGCATGATGCTAGCAAGCAGACAGCAGTATCTGTTTGACATATACCTGTTGCTGTATGTACAGTCGTGAACTCCTGATGATGGACGGAAAGACCGTCCGAAACATGTAAAGTTATTCCAAAATTTAAAAAAATTGATACATTAGTACATCTGGTTGGTTTTACTACATAAATATATTACGATGCACGGCCCTGTGAACGCCAAAGACAGACAATGCACGTATGACGTAACAGAGAGGGCGTTTTTATTGGAATATCGAATTTTTTTTAAGGTCTGTTGCAGTAATTGCTATCATATCACGTGCCATATTTGTGTTAGGCGGTCAGTACTTTTCTCGAACGTGTACGAAGCCGCGTGTCAGGGGTTCGGGCACGCAGGGCGATCGAAACTTCACTCACATCGGTTCACCTGCTGTACTTGACCTTTCTGTACAGGTTCAGACAAAAATAATGATCAATATGGGGTTCGTGTGTCTGCTGTTGGCGTTGGAGGCGTCGTGACTTCCTGTCTGCTTCTCGAAAGCTGTAACATCTAAAGCCGACGTCACTTTGCAAATTCAGTACCTGCCAGTTACCGGACGTTTGCAAAATGTCGTTCGTCCGGCTTATGCTGTATATGCCGTATCTATCGGCAATATATGAGGTATAGTGATTGAGTATGTGGTCGTGGGTGCAAACTGCAATGTTGCAAGTAGACTACGTTTGAAATGTGATGTCACATCCGCCGAAACCAGATTTCGTCTCTCGGCGAAACGGACGAGTCCATTTAAATCGGCGGGGACGTCAGTTCCGTCGACTGCTGGCAGCCGATGTGTGCGCATCAGCGGTAGTAATGTTGGATACACCATGTTCCGAGGTAGTGTGAAGAGTACTGGCTACCCACTTCAGTCGCCAGCTTTCCCTTCATTTCCCCTCCCGAACGTTACCGTTTGCCATCACATTTCAAATGGACTGTACCAAAGCCGCCAAGGGTGCCCCCATATCGGCAAATAGGAGACGGACAAGATCCAACCTCTGTCATTGCCCATTTAGCCGGGGGTTATGATATATCCGCCACAGTCACTGAGGTCGGAGTGACGTCACTGTAATCAGAACCGAGCGGAAGGACTACCGCAGCACCGGCGGGTGTACCTTGTTCAGCCTGTGATCAGATCAGCGTAACCTTAAAGGGATACAGGATTGAACGCGAGGGCTTGCAACCATCCATCACCAACCGCTACCTTGTTTAAGTCCAGCAGGTTTCTAGCGATGTGGACGACACGAGTTCGGTGAAGTGCTGGCAAAATTCTCCCGTGGTAGACGGCCATATAAATCAAGTACTATGTTGGCACTATGACCGAATTTTTCTTATTGACGGCGAATCCTAGCGCCTGGATTTTGTAAATTACAGGATCCTATTCATTGCACACGCGTGGTTTCGTACCCGGGGCTAAAGCAACCGTAACGTGAAGCTGACCTCTCATCCTAATTTAGTATCGGGATTAAAAATAAGAGGAGCCATACTGCATTCCGCCCATACGTCTTCATGATAAGCACAGGGAGAATTTGCTTCCAGTCACAGAACTCATTCTTATGACGGCTCTTAAGTAATGGAACAGTCCGCAACTCACCCGACCATCGGCGTCACTGGAAACCACGTGTCAAAGGGTGTCAGGGCTTGATTTGTAAAACGAGACATCCCTGCATGGTTAGAACGACACAAATAACGCAATTACCCCTCGAACACGACCCTCTTTCAGACATACTGTCTAATTATCTAATGAATGACACATTTTTAAGCTTAATATTTCATTTTTAAATTTTTTTTTTAATTTTCGTTGTTACAACGTGTATTTTGTTGAGTTACTCAATTATTACACCAACCACTGCACATAAATAAAATTATAAAATTTACAAATTAAAACACTAAAACGCTCCGACATGTTTCGGTCCCAGGACCATCATCAGGGAGCCATATCGTCCTTGCTAAAGTCACACTATAAAAAGTCACATTAATTTCGCTGTACCAGTTGGGTG
>Ga0123354_10018396_pt1 | contig 10954 bp, 6 predicted proteins | sample TergutLab28metaG_2_FD_97872 | JGI IMG/M metagenome (GOLD analysis project Ga0123354, IMG submission 97872) | Labiotermes labralis P4 segment gut microbial communities from Petit-Saut dam, French Guiana - Lab288 P4 | ecosystem: Host-associated > Arthropoda: Insects > Digestive system > Gut ... | reverse complement strand
TGTGTGTGTGTGTGTGTAGTTTGTGTGCGTATGTGCAGTGTGCGTGTGTGTATATTGTGCATGTGTGTGTATAGTGTGTGTGTGTGTGTGTGCAGTGTGTGTGTATGTGTGTATTGTGTGTATAGTGTTGTGTGTGCAGTGTGTGTGTGTGTGTATAGTGTGTGGTGTGTGTGTGTGTGCAGTGTGTGTGTGAGTGTGTGTAAAGTGTGTGTGAGTGTGTGTATAGTGTTGTGTGTGCAGTGTGTGTGTGTGTGCGCGCGCGAAGTGCGTGGTTTTAGAATCGGAGGATTTTCGTAGTCGGCAGCTGCTCGATGCGTAGTTTAGGTGACCCTGCGGAAGATTTCATCTTAGCGAAGGCAGACAAAAAAGAACGAGAAAAACTTATCTGATTGTAATGTTTACAAACCTGATACCTGCTTGGATATTTTTGTTAAGTTTAGAGGCACATTGAAATGTAGATGTTGAATCCAGATAAACAGAACATGCCGTAATTTTCGTAAACATAATATAGTAAAAAAGAAAAGGAAGATGTTAAAATTTCGCCAGCCTGACTATTATAAAATATGTTTGCTTCATCTGGAAGGTACAGTGCCCTGTGAATATCATTACAAATTATAGTCATTGTAACTTAATTCTGCTTAGCTGTTAGAAAAAATTACCTTGCCTCAAGTGAATGTGTGATTTGCAGTGGGTAGGACCCTAGTTTATTTTTATTAGATTACTGTTTAATTCCAACAAAAATTAAATCCCTCCGAAAGAGTGTAAGAAAATTCGGTTTCAAACTAGTAATTTTTGAGATAAGAACTTCCGCATTTTCAAGGCGTATAGTGTATTTAACATACAGTAGGAATATACGTGATGTTGGCACTGAGGTTTCCGATTTTTACCGCTTTCCAAATATAGAACTGGAGGCTTTAATGACCGCATTTTATATCCCATAATTGCCGCTGAAGAGCCACACTTTAAAAGGGAATAGCGGCACGTGTTATAGCGTTCGAGCGTTAACTTGCCTCGGTGTTAAACCGCGCACCTCACGTGAGAATATTAATGGGGAAGTGCAGAAATTCTGACAGTCAATGTTCCAACAACTTCGCTTACGTAATAAGAGCCAAAAAAATGTATACTTTTTACATTAATGTTTTAATTTAATTATAGTGTCTTCGACGTGTTTCGAACATCCAAGTGTTCATCCTCAGGAAGACTTGTACATGCAGTTTTATTGTATTTTTTCATGCATCCATATAAGCAGTCTGGTTGATGGCAGGATGTGCTTGCGAAGTCTTCCTGAGGATGAACACTTGGATGTTCGAAACACGTCGAAGACACTATAATTAAATTAAAACATTAATGTAAAAAGTGTGCATTTTGTTGGTTTTTGTTACATGAGTATATCACAAAGCACTGTTCAAAAAATATAAAACGAACTTCGCGTTTGAACGGCTATATCGATTTGAATTCGGAGTCCTGATTTAAATGTATGGTTCTGATACTGTTTTATGATAGTGTCGTAATGTCAGGATGGTTCTCAGAAGTAGGTTTAATACAGCTCTTTGATGTCAGAGCATCGTTCAGATATATAAAGCTGCATATTGTCTCTGATTGCGAGTGTAACGTCAGATGTTACTCTAAGTTAATTTGTTGCAGTGCATGTGAAGAGGTAAAGGTAAATCAAGGCTCGTTACAGGCCTGGAGTGGGCCAGAGGGTTCCAGGAAGTTAAGGTTTCCAGATTTCGTAACAACGGCGCAGGATGGTGGTAAGGTTGTCAGCCTTACGCACCAGCCGCCTTTACCCCCAGGAAATACTTCTGGTACTCATTTCTGTTAGAGACTGAGTCGACCCCAGGGCCGTAGTGCGATCTGAAGGATTTTATGTCAATGAAAAATTTCCAATGACACCGGCTGGGATCGAACTAGCCAATGAAAGAGGGCGGCTCTAATTTTAGCAGAGGATATCTCATTAGTTTCACCGTCTTCATCAGGGCAAATATTAGCAATTATATTTGAGCCTATTTTGTTTTCTTAAAATAAAAAATGGGCTTGGGAATTACCGTGTTTGCTGTGTGTGCTTTGAGTAGTGCAACATGCAGACCGATTTTCACAAAATTTGCTAAGAACATTCTGCTAATATTACGATCAATTTTTTTTTATCATCACCAGCACAGAATGTGAGCAGATTCAGGCTTGTACCGTGTTCGTGGGTGTTGATGCCTCCATCTTTTCCTTGGTTATCCTGCGTTTCTTCATCCGGGTGGAATGCATTTATTCATTCATTCATTCACTATTCGGAATGTGTGTCATGTCATTTAATCTTAGTAATAATTTGTAGACGCATTTTGGCCGGCAATAGAACTTATTTTGCCGCTATAAGTTTCTTCAGGAATCGACTTTTATCCAGAGCTACTAAAATTATATTATATAAGACACTAATAAGACCGGTAGTGTCGTATGGAGCGGAAGCATGGACGTTGACGAAGAAAGGAGAAGAAGATCTACTAGTTTTTGAAAGGAAAATATTTAGAAGAATATATGGTCCTAAATATGAAAATGGGGAATGGAAAAGTCGAACGAATCGAGAACTGGAAGAGATGAGCAAAGGAGAAAATGTAGTAAAATGGATGAAAGGACGATGGATAAGCTGGTTAGGTCACCTAGAGAGAATGGAGGAGGATAGGATGCCCAAAAAGATATTCACTCAAGAACTGGAAGGGACGAGAAGAAGGGGAAGACCCAGGAAAAGATGGAAAGAGGAAGTAGAAAGAGATCTTCAAGTGTTGGGAGTGAGAAGATGGAGAGAGTTTGTGGCAGATAGGAAAAAGTGGAAGGGCATTGTTCAACAGGCCAAAGTCCACAGTGGGCTGTAGTGCCAATTGAAGGAAGAAGAAGAACAAGAACAAGAACAAGAAGAACAAGAAGAAATAATAATTTGTATACTTGCAACTGCAGTTCAAAATAATTCCATTTAAGATTGGTACATAAAACGAACATTTTCGAGTTTGAACCCATAAACGCTCCCTCTTTGTTGTAATTTGGGTATCGGAAAAAGACGGGTTGCTTGGATGTAATTCCATGGAATTCTGGGGGAAGCTGATAGTCACTCATCTGGACGAGCAATTCCACCATTCCCAAACCACATTTCATTACCGAGTTACAACAGTCTAAGCGATTCCTTCCTGAGCCTGATGAAATCAGTCCACTCCCGTCCTGTTTCTTTAAGATTCCTTTTAATATTATCGTCCCCTATACGTACATTCTCCATAATTATTCTGTCTACTCAGGTTTTTCGGGGACCGCGGTAGCACAGTGGTTAAGGTGCTGTGCTACAAAGCGGAAGGTTGCTGGTTCGATCCCAGCCGGTGTCAGTGGAATTTTCATTGACATAAATTCCTTCCGATCGCATTATGGCCCTGGGGTCGACTCAGCCTCTAACAGAAATGAGTACCAGGAGTATATCCTGGGGGTAAAGGCTGCCGGTGCGTAAAACTGACAACCTACCACCATCCTGTACCGTTGTCACGAAATCTGGGAACCTTCACTTCGTGGAACCCTCTGGGCCCCTCCGGGCCTGTAACGGGACTGATTTACCTTTACCTTTACTCAGGTTTTTCAATTACAATTTTGTATTATTATTTAATCTTCCACAGGCTTGCCACGTACCCAGTCTCATCCTGTTTGATTGTGTGAAGAGTTCAGATTGTGAAATCAAAAATTCTGCCAGTCAGTCACTCATCATGCTTTCGCTTATACTAGCAGTAAAAAAAATTCGACTCCTGATGTTTGCATTTGAGTCGCATTCGTGCCTTGAATATTTTGCTGCTGGTTAATGGTCATACATCATCACGTCACTTGCCCGATATCTACTGTAACGGCCACGCATCGTTTCCTCTATTTACCGGTATAAATTGAACACGATCAGTGATGCCAGATTATGGATACACAGCGTTGTGTTCGCCCCGTCGTTGGGCCTAATTACAACACAACACACGCACATCTTCTCGTTTTACCAAAAGTTTTAATCAGTGAGAAATGAACCACATCTGACACGTAAGACTTCCTTATTATTCCTTATTGTTACAACCTTTGGTTTTCCCCTGTTTACATGGTTATTTCCCAAGGTACGACACTCTGCTGAAACAAAATATTTTCGACAGGTTTTGACTGGAATGTAGCTGTCCGTGCGTTGCGAGTAGGGCCTTAAAAATTCGTCCGGGCAATTCTCTGGGCTGTTTTCCTAATCCTACATACCTCCTTTGTTCTTTTATACATACATTTTTGGCGAATACTTAAGGTAAACGTAAGGCGCACCCTTGTACAGGCACTAAGGCTCTGTACAGGCCGTACGGCCCATAGGGGAAGTAGAAGTATAGCTCTACTCTTTCTTGACCACGGCACTAGAAGGGGGTGAGGGGTCGGCGTCACCCCCGACCGCTCTTTACCCCCTGGAAAGACCCGGTACCCATTGTACAGGAGGCTGCGTGGTTCCCATGGTCGGTGTGGACAGGTGCAGAAAATCTCGCCCCTAGCGGGGTTCGATCCCCGGACCGTCCAGCCCGTAGCCAGTAGCTATAATGACTGAGCTACCCGGCCCACGACGAATACTTAAACTACAGTTTATTCAGTTATTCGGAGACAATAAACATGCGCCTGGTCCGAATTTCTATCAATAAATGTGACCAACTTTATGAGCAATAATAGTTCATCGTGTAGCCTAACGATGTACAGTTCCTTCCGAATTCACTTCATAACACATTGTACACAAGTTGAAAAATTCGTAATTCTTGATGAATTTTCAGCACTGAACTATTCAGTTTGTTTGTTAGTTACTGTGATTTTGTTTTGTTGAACTTTAAAGTACAACAGTAAATGTACCACTTCCTGTAAATTCGATCCCCGGCAGACTCCATTGACTTTTCTCTTTTCCAAAGCGTCCATCGGCCCAGGACCCACACCCCCTCATATTCGGTGATATTCATTGGGTACCAGTAAGAGCGCTTTCATCGTGAGTAAAGCGACTGGGGCGGGAAACTGACCACCGACGTCCATTTAAAGTCGATGTTAGGTTCGAGGGGAGTTAAACCTCCATTTCTGCACATACTTTCGTGATGTGTACTGGGACAAGCCTACTTTACTTTGCTACCTGCTGTACCATTAAGAGCCTGTTCATTTTGCAGCACTGTGTGTTTGTATACCTATATATATGTATATACGGTGCGTATGATTGTAAAAATCACGGACTGTGTTTTGTGTGAGTTACGTACTGAATTTTGACAAACATTACTGTAAGCAATTCAGGCCCTATGTGTGTGTGTGTGTGTGTGTGTGTGTTATGTAAAAATGTGTGTATATATATATATACATACATACATACATACATACACACACACACACACACACACACACACACAGAGGGTACCAAAAAAGTATACACATTTTAAGAAAGGAAAAACCTGTATTAAAATTGTAATACTCAATTTATACCGATAAAAAAAGATGAATACAAGTCACGTTTGACTTATGTAATTACAAGAGGTGCTCAAAGCGGTTACCATCAGCGTCTAGACACTACTGCTTGAGCAAAGCGTATATACATTTTTGGCACCCCCTGTATATATTTTCGCTGTGGCGCTGCGGCCCAACGCGGGCCATGGCCTCCTCATTCTTGAGGTTTCTAGATCACACACAACGACGCATCACAATCGGTAGGACTCCTCTGGACGAGTGACCTGCCCGTCGCAGAGACCTCTACCTGACAACGCACAACACTCAACACAGACATCCATGCCCCAGCGGGATTCGAACCCACAATCCCAGCAAGCGAGCGGCCGCAGACCCACGCCTTAGACCGTGCGGCTACTGAGATCGGCATATATTTATATACACATAAAGGTAAAGTGATCCCGTTACAGGCCCGGTGTGGCCCAGAGGGTGGGTAGAGGTGTAGCTGTACTCTTCCATGACCGCGGCACTAGATGAGGGTGAGTGGTCAGCAGCACTCCCCGGCCGCACTTTACCCCGGGAGGGACCCGGTACCCATCTTACAGGAGGCTGGGTGGGCTCCAGGGCCGGTCTGGACGGGCGGGAAATCTCGTCCCCACCGGGATTCGATCCTGGACCGTCCAGCCCATAGCTCAGTCGCTATACCGACTGAGCTACCCGGCCCACACACACACACACACACACTATATATGTATATATATATATATATGTATATGTGTGTGTGTGTATATATATATATATACACACACACAAACACACACACACACACACACGCACGCGCGCGCGCACTGTCATTAACTTGATATTAAATCACACTGCATTTGTTTTGCTACTCGACGGTATTTGTTATTGTGTTTGTTCTGTGTGCTGATGTGCTGTTCTTATGTTGTCACTTGAAATCTCTGTGGCTTCTCAGTCGGCACGTGCATAAGCAGGAGTTTAATTGCAAGTCGATGGAATGTTAGGAGGCTGTTGACACAGCACGTGATTTATTTCATTTTGTTGTTATGCCTGTGTTTGTGTTTTGTATTTTGTTTCTATGTATTTGTGTTGGCTTTGTAACTGGCATTTGTTCTGTTTGAGTTAGTTCTGTGAAGAGATAATTACGGAATTGTTTAATTGTGATTATTTTTGCTAATTAGATCTGAACATGACAGGCAATGTACGTAACATTGAGGCGCGTTCTTGCAAACATCGTTGCAGTGGAAAAGAAAGGAGTACTACATATTCTGAGTGTGTGTTTGTGGCCCTCGGTATCAAGCATGCAATGCGTATGCGCCGTGTTGTCATCCGTGGCCTGCCCGGCTGTACGTTATTTTTCCACATTATGTAATAATGGCACGGTTTTTAAGAAAAAAGTTATTGAATATAAAACGTGTTTCTATTTTCTGTATTGCTTTTGTCTGAAACATTTCTTGTTTTAGGAAGAAATGAGCGAGATATGATAAAAAATGTGCTTTGGTCTTCGTGTTAAGTGTACTAATTCATGTATTTATTTTTCCGTGTACTATATACAGGTATACACACCATAGATTTGGAAATAGTCATATGATAATAGTAAAAAGCATCTGTCGTAGAAGACAGTTGTCTAAGTATCTGAGAGTACAAAGATAAAAATTTAATCTAGTAGTGATTAACAATAGCAACAAGAATTGTAAGTAAAATGTAATAAATGACGTGTGTAATAAATGATTTATGTAATAAATATGAAATAATATATCAGTTTCATAATGTGTTTTCCTTATATTCATAATATTTCTCCATAGATAAAAAGAATGATGATACGGAAACCTTTTTAAAGAGGATCTGAAATGTACTCGTTATTCGTGTAGGATATTAATGAAACTTCAATTTTCTCCGTAGATTTTAGAAAATTCTCAAATTTCATGAAAATCCCTCCAGTGGGAGCCGAGTTGTTCCATGCGGATGGACGGACATGACGAAGCTAGTAATCGCTTTTCACTATTTTGCAAACGCGCCTAAAAATATACCAAAGCACTGTTCCGGGTTGAGACCCCGGCGTAAGTAATAGTTTTCATGATTTCTCCCAGACCCTTCTCATACAGCCCGTTACACTGCCTTAAACCAGGGCCGCTTCCATTTTCACATTTTGCGGTCGATTTATCACTAAACCTTCCATTAGACTTTACGTATTGATATATATATATATTGCCATTACCATTCAATAAACTGTAATAAATTCGTGTTTCTTGTTCGGTCCGTATTTTGTCACAGTGCCCCCCCCCCCTCCTCCCCTACCCTTCTCTTAGCAAAAGTTATTCCGACGTTACCACAAGCTACGTAATTTCCTTTCATATCACGAGAATTAGTTTAACAAAAGCGGCTTTGCTTTGCAGTTGCCGTTCGAGAACCGCGGGGTACCTCGCCAGTAGTATTCATTTCGGGCTGTTCGGTAGGACAGGAATGAGGATTGCATCTGACTCACAGCCCCTTATCACGTACACAATTATTTCATTGTCATGGATTCGGTTGCTGGAAAACTGAATCCTAGCTTTTCTATTTCATTGTATCCATTTTGCTGCGAGCGTTGTACGGTGGCAGTCAACTTGAGGTTGAATACAACTTTCCACCCTGACAGAGCTGCTAATAAATCCATCACGGCGTAATTGAAGGCACGGCTTTGTATAGCTGTGAAACTTTTATCTGTCACTCAAACGTAAGAACTGCGTGTTAATAAGAAAGTACGTAGGAAGCGGACATAGCAGTAGGAGGGAAATAATCACTAATGGGGTTCCTCATCATTTCTAGTACTGTAGATGCTCTGGTGAAAGGACCTTTTGCCACGGATTTCTGGTATAACGGACGAAGTTTGTCGGTTCCGAAATGTTCGCCTGCAATAGGAATGTGTGAAATTAGCGGCCTTGAGTATTACCTAGCCAAGCGGACTACATTTTGAAGTCAATCTACAAGTTAAAACAGTGGAGCTTCACATCTCTTCCTACGCAGAATAAGTTAAGAGTTGCTTTTGCTGTTTTTGATGCTTTTGGTATGTAAGAATACGGACACGCCGATCGCGGTGGCCGTACGGTCTAAGGCGCCGGTCTGCGGCCGCTTGTTTGCTGGGATTGCGGGTTTGAATCCCGCCGTGGGCATAGATGTGTGTCTCTTGGGAATGTTGTTTGTTGTCAGGTAGAGTTCTCTGCGTCGGGCTGATCACTCGTCCAGAGGAGTCGTACCGATTGTTATGTTTCTAGGTGCGATCGTGAAGCCTCGGTAACGAGGAGGCCTTTCCGCATTAGGGGCGGTTGCACCATGGGAGGGGGGAGGGGGGAGCATACCGACACAGGTTTCTTTCCTTAATTGTTATTTCTTTACTTCAGAATAAGGTTAATTATAGTTGTGTATTATGTGTGTGTGTGTGTGTGTGCATTAGTGTTGTGTTGACAGCACTTTGTTACCGTTTTGGCAGCTTTTTAGGCCATACAGTAATGCGCCTCATAACGACGTTTCGGTCAACGACGGAGCGCATATACGACCGTGGTCCTATAAGATTGTATTATAATATAGTACTATAATATTATAATATAATAATGCTTAACGTTGTGTTGCAATTGCCTCCAGCATTCAGTACAATAAAATGCTGTACAGTTTTGTAGCCTAGGAGCAATAGGCTATACAATTTAGCCTTGGTGTGTGTAGGCTATGCTACCCAGGTTTGTGTGAGTACACTATGACGTTCGCACGACGACGAAATCGTCTAATGGCGTGTTTTTCAGAATGTATCCCCGTCGTTAAGCGAAGCATGACTATATATATATATATGTACACACACACACACACGCGTATCATTCGGAAGCATCGGACAATCGGCATTATCGGTCCATTCCCAAGAGAGTCTGCAGCACTGTTCCCGGACGTTACTTAACCAACCCTGAAGCAGAACCCGCCTTCAGATGGCATTACGCGCTGACCTAATGCACGGATTTCCAATATTTTGTTTAACACTATAGTTCATTACCGCTTTCACATGAGCCCGCCACTGGCCGCTATGTTGACCCAGATGAAGCCATTCTAATCTTTCGCAGTCCGTTAAAGATTCAGTTTAATATTGTTATACCCTTTACTCATAGTTCTCCTCTACGTTGTGTCTTCCCATGAGGTAACCAGAATAAAACTCTTGTGTTCCTTATGTATGTCGTGCGTGCCACACGAACAGCCTATTCCATTCGCCGTTATTTTTCCCCCGTTACGTCTGGTGAAAGTTATGAAGTTGCTCTACAGACTTCTGTTACTTCCCATCTTGCAAATACGCTATTCCCCCATGAGCTACCTATTGCAAAACACCGTCGGTGGTTTTTGTACTTATTATGGACCAGGTTTCAAACCCGTACAAAGAACAGGTAAGATTATTTCAGTACTTAGATAAGGGAAACCGAAGATTGTCAGTGAATGGTAGCGTGCACTTCAGGGGTTTACGTTGCCCTGAATATCGTCATAGGTTTGATTTTTACAAGAGGTTATCGCTCCTAATATTTGAACCTTGCCACATTATCCGAGGATTTATCTTCTGTTTATATTGTGGTTTCCGATGTGCTGCTTTACGGTAATTTAGCTGCTAGCGTACAAAGAGCTGAGTGTGAGGGGTTGCACCAACTGGATAGATGAGAAGTTCAACAAATTTGTTGTCGGATTGCCATAGCGAGATGTCTGGAGAACGTAGGCATAAGTGGGAGGGTAACATTACGGAATTGAACTGAAGTGAAATGGGCCCGGATAGCGTAGTCGATATACCGACTTGGTGCGGGCTGGACGGTCAGGGGATCGAATCCAGTTGGGGGGGGGAGGCGAGGTTTTCCGCACCCGTCCAGACCGGCCCTGGGGTCCACTCAGCCTCCTGTACAACGGGTGTTGGGTCTCCTTCCCGGGGGTAAAGCAGCCGGAGCGTGGCGTTAACTACCCACCCCAATCTAGCGCCGAGGTTAAAGAAAGAATAGAGCTATATTTCTGCACCCCTTTGGGCCTGTTCTGGGGTGGACTGCCATCTTATAGAAGAGTTCTACCTCGTGTGGATAGAGGCAGCTATGTAGCATTCTCGTTAGTTCTTGATTTGTAGAAACACTTTTTTGTCTCCACACCTGACACAGTTTCTCCTTTCGAAAGCACATTTTGCACCCCGGTCCCACTAGCCCTGGTCACGCAGTTTCACTTCTGACTCGCATTTGAAAGTAGCCCTGGATCGATTCAGTTAAACTGGGTATATCTTCGCCTCTCTGAGGCTGTCTAACCGAGAACTTTGAAATAGGTCACTATTGCTTCCTGGGTGCAGGCGCATTTCATTCCGCTGTAACATTCACCAGTAATATATTCCACAACTGAAAGGTCAGAATGCACAACTGAACGCTTAAACCGCAGTGTGAGTTGTAAGGAACACCACGTGCAGGGCTCGTTCCGGATACTTGACTTGCCGAGTGAGACCTGAACAGTCTGCTTCTTGGTCGTT
>Ga0123354_10018393_pt1 | contig 10955 bp, 7 predicted proteins | sample TergutLab28metaG_2_FD_97872 | JGI IMG/M metagenome (GOLD analysis project Ga0123354, IMG submission 97872) | Labiotermes labralis P4 segment gut microbial communities from Petit-Saut dam, French Guiana - Lab288 P4 | ecosystem: Host-associated > Arthropoda: Insects > Digestive system > Gut ... | reverse complement strand
TCCCCTTATCCTGGTTATCACCTTGGGTTTTTTTTTTTAAATCCGGTTAAACACCCCGCTTGAAAGGTATTTGGGGGGGGGGGGGGCTGGAGGTGTAACTCCGTGCATTCTTAACCGTGGTATTAGATGGACGAGTGGGGTCAGTCCATTGCCTCTGCAGGGAATCGAACCTCAATCTCTCGGTCATTGAGCCCGTAACTTGGTCAATATACCGACAGTATTGTCCAAGCTCCTACCTGCTGAGTGCACTATGTTGTGATTCTTTAAATGCTAACCGATCTTGGGTTTTATACGGATACGAATGTTGGGCGTTATCAATAGAACCAATGAGAGGAATGGAAAAGGTAGACATACATTTCCCGAGAGCGGTCATACCAAGGACTGGACGAGATATAAAAAATGTATATTGGTCTTCATATAAAGTACCCACTATTCGTGTCAGATTTTAATGAAACTTGAATATTGTCGACAGAATCTGATGTTTATTGGACCGTGCATCATTGTGATAACTGAAGAATCAAAAAACCAACTAGATACCACTTAAAATTTTATTGTACTTCTTATAGGCTCAACATGTTTCAAGCATTACTATGCCCATCATCAAGAGCTAGCGACTATGATGTTGTTTACCACACTGGTCGTGCCGTTCTTGGTTTGCTGTATGTTGGAGGTTAGGTGCGGTTAGGTTGGAGTAGTGTCCGGGCTGCAGGCTAAAGCACAGTTGTGTGGGCATAGTAATGCTTGAAACACGTTGAGCCGATAAGAAGTACAATAAAATATCAAGTGGCATCTAGTTGGTTTTTTTATTCTTCAATTCTCGACAGATTTTCGAAAAATATTCGAATGATATGATATGATATATTTGTTAACTGCAATTGGGTTGCCACCCGGTGGCTGTAGTACAGTACACATTTACACACAAACAGTACACAGAACGACACAAAACAAACAATACGTAGAACATAAAAAAAATTTGGAAGAGTGCGGGCCGTGCCCAGTCTTTGTGGATTTTACCCTGGCATTTGCCTTACAACTTAGGAAAAGGCACGGAAAACCCTCAGTCAGGGTAGCCGAAGAGTGCCAGCTGGCACGCTGAAGATACCGAATTTCATGAATATACGTGCCGTGGAAGCCGAGGTTTTAACATGCGGACGGACGGACATGACGAAGCTTATAGTCTCTTTTCGCAATTTTGCGAACGCGCCTTATAAATGTTTGAAACGGTGCCCGAAAACAGAAGCTGTCAAAATCGAAGGCAAAATTTGCTACGCATGCTCAAGAAAAGAGGGACTGCCGGCATTGCTTATAACACGCGCAGGTCAAGACCTTTCATCCCGCGTATACGATTGACTTTCATAATGTCGGTAGCTGCACATTTATGTCGTCATCGGATGATGAATGTGCTACAACAGAATACTGAACAGGCCTACCGTTCGGCACTGATGCATGGTCAGCCAACACTTTTGACTTTACAGTGGTAAAGAATTTATTCCAGTACATGATGACGATGACGTAAAAATGTCGGAAGGCGCAGTATGCCAGTAATGGATGTATTATGGTTTTCCGTAGATCGATTAATTTATATCGACGGCGTATGTTCTTATAAGGTACTGACACTGGAATTGTGTATACATGTGTTCGGCGCTGTATGCCGAACGCTATTCATGTTTATGTCTGGGTGAGCATCAGGCAGTTCACTAGGCGGTATCCAGTGAAGGGTGAAAATCTGCAGCCTGCAGCCGATATTTAGCTGGTAGAAGTATTTTTAAGTACTGCGATTTTGAGAGATTTTGAGTTATTTTCAGTGGTAGGTTGCTAAGGTATTTACAATGTGTGAATTACCAATTGCCGACAGTTCTTATTGCTGAAGCTTTATGTTAATGGTAATTTAATTTAAAAATCTCGTACCTCACGATGACCACACTGTGGCTTCGTTACCACGACTGTCCGATAATGTTTATCTTGTAGCGGTACTGAGATTCAGAGTCAGACGCTTCAGTGTTCAGTCATTTCCTTCTTCAGGTGGACGGGCTGACGGAAAATATTTTTCAGGCAAATTTGATGTGTGTTGGACCCTGCATCGTTGTGATAACTGAAGAATAAGAACCAACTAGATAACTACTTATTGTTTTATTGTGCTTATGATAGGCTCAACATGTTTCGGGCACTGCTATGCCCATCATCAGGAGCTCACGACTATAGTGCTGATTACCACATGGGCCGTCCGGTTCTTGGTTTGCTGTTGGTTGGAAGTTAGGTGCAGGCAGGCTGGATAAGTGTTCGGGTTGCAGGCGCAACCACGCTGGAGATCCAGGCGTCGATGGGAGGGCAATTTTAGGTATAATGTGATATTTGGAAATGGGTTGTCTGCGTTTGTTTACTGGATTAAAGTGAATTAGGGTAGAGTGCATTGGCGGGCTCATGTCAACACGACTAATGAACCGTTGGATTTATTGATCAGCCGAGTTATTCAAGAACGTCCATGCTGCCTGTATTCGGCCAAGTGCAGAACATGGCAGTGCCTAGTGTAGCGCAGTTCACGTACGGTTGTCTGTTTTTTAACAAGAATATTTGTCCTCGGTTACCAGCTGCGAATTTACAATCATACATACATACATACATACATACATAAAAGATACATACATATATACATACATACATACACACACACGTACAAAGATACATACACACACACACGTGCGTGCGTGCGGGTGCGCGAGTGTTTATTTGCCTGCATATTACTGCTCTTTTTCATAGGATTCGGTTTCTCGGCACGTTCTTAGTCCAAGGAATATCAGGTGTATCACACGCTTACAGTGAAAGCCTCTAACTCAGAAGCAATAAAATTTTGTTTTTTTAGGTAGGAATGTAAATAAACATCGCCAAACAGATACATGCAGGAAACACGTGCACTTTATGGTCTGTAGCAGGCAGAATTCGTGCGCTGATAGTGAATGATCGTTCTGCCCAGTAATGCATCAGTAATCCCATTTGAGATACATTTGGTGTTGATGTACGGAAGGAAGATCGTACCTCGCAAATGTGTGATGACCTCCTGAATGTCAGGCAGTGCCTATGTTAAGAGCTCTGATACGGCTCCGAATTGCTCTCTTCTTTCTTTGGCATTATTAGTGTGAACATTTTCGTAATTCAAATTTGCTTAAAGTCAGATCGATGTTTGTTATTTTAATGCTCCGTTCAGTCGATTGCGTCAAACTGTTTGTGATGTAATTAGAATTTTCGTGTTCGGCCGTATTTCTTTCCTGAATAGGTAGAAGCAGATATCGCCATGATGTCTTTGTGTTGTCCTCCGTATCAACATTTGAACCATTTTGTGATCTTTACGAAGCTTCTTCTGAACACAGTGCCGTCTGTGGATAGCCATCACTATATTATTCCCTTACAGTGACTAGTAGCTTGGCTAATATGCTGATTTTCGAGCCGGGAGCAGCATCAGCGCTTTGTATTGGGCGCCGTAAATTATTTCTTGAGATAGACCTTGGAAAAACTTGCAACTTTGTAAGGGGTAGTATTTGTGTAGCATGCAGAATAACAACATGGTGGCCGCGCGAACATCATCTTTCTGTTGGATGACGACAAATGTTGAAGATATTGAGCAAGGGATGTAAGATTTGGCGCGGGGATAGATCCTAAACGTGCCTGCGCATCTTACTTGAGATATTTTTTGCGTGTCAACATTTACAGACATGGCGACAATGCGAAACTTCGAAACTGTATGTGACAGATGTGAGGTATACAGACCCTATGCTTAAGTGGTGATGATGATGATGATGATGGTGGTGGTGGAAATAATAATAATAATAATAGTTCCAGCAAAGATGCCAGATATTATAATTTAAAATAAACGAGAGAAAGCATGCACACTGATAGATGTGGCAATACCCTCAGACAGAAATTTTATGCAAAAGGAAGCGGAAAAGAAGTTAAAATACAAGAGTTTATGTGTAGAGATACAACGAATGTGGAACTTGAAATGTACGATTGTACCAGTAATAATTGGAGCCACTGGAATAGTAACGAGAAGCTTAAGGAAAAATCTGGAAGCTGTACCAGGAAAACATACGATAGATTCAGTACAAAAGACAGCTATACTTGGAACATGACACATAATACAGAAAGTAATGCAATGTGACGCTTGAAACCTGAGCGGTGAGGATCACCGCTGGTTCAAGAGAAGTACCAGGAAGAAAAGGCCTTTGATAAGAGACATCCGTATCGTATAATAATAATAATGATAATAATAATTATTATTGTACGCGCAGAACTATAAATGTATCCAGTGGGAGCCCAGAACTTACTGTTCAAGATAGTGCTTCTACGGCGTCGGATTATTTTAGTTTTAATTCTGGTTTCGACTTACCAGATTTTAACGAATTGTTGTGAAAATGGAAAACGTGTTTGTTCCATACACCACTTCTTCTCGTAGAACGTGATTGCGTGGTAGGGGGGATGGAGTGTTCCAGGCAAACGTCAATAAACTGGTCGGTGGGACGGAACTCGGAAGCCTTCTCCAGCAGCCCCTACATCTCTTGGTCCTGCCCAACCGGCGCCCCGCTCGTCCCATCCCGCCGCGTCGCGCCGCGCCGCATCGCTCCTCTGAGCGTCTGGCGCTGTTGCCATGTCGACAGGCGCCGACGTCGCCTACACGTTAACTCTTTATCCTAATGCAGGCTCAGCGAATTTTCTCATTGGCCTATGATTTACCGAAAACGGCCAGGCAAATTTGGAGTTAACCTAACACCTGATGTGCTAAAAGTGATGAATACAGCGGGAGCTAATCGCAGGCAATGATTATAACGTTGGAGTGAAAATGGAACGTGCATGTTGCCTGGTACGAAATTTGGCATAGAGCTGTGCGGTATGGACTCATAACACATGCCCGTGAAGATTAGTGCTGCGCTGAACAGAGAGCGACCCAACGTACTATTGGCTCATTGCGACACATTTCGTGATAGACACAGTCCAAATTATTTACGTATTTATTCCCAAACCGCACCTTAGCGTGACCAAAAACCATATATATTCTGAAGTTCCGGATTCGATTATCTTCTGCTGTATACTGCAAGAGGATTGTCGGTTGATTATGTTCTTATACACGAGTCCCTGCAATCAGTGACTGCAATAGAGCTGTACGTAGGATATGGCCACATCCTTCCAGATCCTTTCCTATTCACGCACAGTCATCTTCAGGAGTGTACAAATCCTGGGCGACTAAGTGTTGTGCGCTGGCGAATAATGTATGTGGGTCATCTGTTTGGAACTGTAAATTTGACCGAGGCCATCCCGTTGTGTAATAACAAAATTATATAATGTAATATATTCCGTATATACACAACTGTGTATCAGCATAGTGGTATTATATACTCAGATTACATTATGGCAACATGTTTAGACCGTAAGACGGTCGTCATCAGGCCAGTAAAGAACACATTTTAAGGTACACCAACTTGTACCTTAAAAAGTGTTCTTTATTGGCCTGATGATAAAGAATAAAGAGCGCTCTTTAAGGTACAACAAATTGTACCTTAAAAAGTGTTCATTATTGGCCCGAATAAAGAACACTTTTTAAGGTACAGTAAATTGTTGTACCTTAAAAAGTGTTCTTGATTGGCCTGATGATGACCGTCTTAGGTCGAAACATGTTGCAATAATGTACAAGACCAGTGTGCTGATATATAGTTGTGTATAGACGGAATATATTACATTATATAATTTTGTTTGGAACTGGCTTCACGTCACACGTCTGACGCCTTACTTAACCTTTGTCGTACGGACTTTTAATTCAGTCTTCGTGCTCCGGCTACGGAGTTCTCACCGCGACAGCTTTAAATTTTGATTTGGCTACTATTCCCCCCCCCAAAAAAATTATGCATTCTTGTCCATCTTATAATTATGTGTTGCAAAACAGTTGGGGTTAAAAACAGTTATTAAATATGCATTTTTTTTGGAGCTGTGAGTTTGTGATTTTGTTCTTCCTTTTTCCGCACACCTTTAATTTACGTAGCAGAAGAAAATGTTAATTTTGTCACCATTGCAGCTGCCATTTTGTTTTAGTATGAGCGTCTTGTCCTGGGGAGACTCCTGTATAGCACGGACCATCTGCAGTCGGCCGTTTGTAATTCGCGTTATGACGTCAGACGAAGGAGTCTCGCCTTGTTCTTATTTCATATGTCTATTGTAAAGGCAGACTGAAAGTTTTGATGGAATCACTCGATAAGAAGTTAATAGGAGAAGTGATGGGACCGTGAGGTTTCCGCAGCGTGGAAAATGAAGATAGTGGTCAAGTGGTTATTGTCACAGTTCAGCGTCATAGACGGTTACCAACATGAAAATGACAGTAGTTACCTTCTCTGAACTGGTAGCAGTTATGTGGTAAACTGCACGATTTCCATCAGCACAGTTTTTCAACCAACAATGCACACTATTGTCTCTTAATTCACAGTAATATTTTAAAAAACGTCAAACATTAATTTAAAAAAAATATATCATTGTGAATTAAATGAGAATTGTGTGCATTTGTTGGTTGAAATTGTGGGAGTTGAACTACAGTGCACGGAATGGACAGTGTAAAATTGTGGGAGTTGAACTGCAGTGCACGGAATGGACAGTGTGAAATTGTGGGAGTTCCGCGATATTTTGGGATGGAAACTTTGCACATGGTTAGAAATTACGTCCGTAAATAACGGAGCTTTTTTTCCTGTGTGCTGGTAAGTTCTTGCAGTTGAATCATTTCGGTAAAAATAATTCACAAACTGAAACAGGATTTCCAATGATGATGCGAATCATTATGATTTATTTATGACAAAGTCTTCAAATATAATTACTTTTTAGAAATGTAGAGGGTGCAGACTGAAGTGAGGGAATGCTTGCTATCGTTCGGTGCAGAATATTTTGTCTTCCAGTATGCTATCTAAAAATGCGAAGATTAAGATATACAGAACTATAATTTTGCATGATGTTTTGTATGGGTGTGAAACGTGGTCCCTCACCCTGAGGGAGGAACGTAGGTTGAGGATGTTTGAGAATAGGGTGCTGAGGAGAATATTTGGGCCTAATAGGGACGAATTAACAGGGGAGAAGAGAAAATTACATAATGAGGAGCTTAATGATCTGTACTCCTCACACAATATGGTTCGGGTGATAAATCAAGAAGAATGAGGTGGGCGGGACATACAGCACGTATGGGGGAGAGGTGTATGCAGGGTTTTGGTGGGGAAACCTGAGGGAAAGAGACCACTTGTGAGACCCAGGCGTAGATGGGAGGATAATATTAAGATGAATCTTCAGCAAGTGGGATGTGGGGGATGGAGTGGATCGAGCTGGCTCAGGATAGGGACGGGTGGCTGGTGCTTTTGAATGCGGTAATGAACCTTCGGGTTCCATAAAATGAGGGGAATTTCTTGACTAACTGAGAACCGGTTAGCTTCTCAAGAAGGACTCTGCTGCATAGAATGGGCAAGTAAGAGGGTGTAATAGTTTAGGAGGATACGGAAGCACTGACTGGTGAGTGCTTCCTGCTGTGACAGTGCTGCTGGTAAGCTTGGTGGGAGAAAGATGAAACTTCACTATCAGGCCAGTTCGTGTTAACTCTGGCATTACTAAATGAAATGTGAACAGTGCCGTAAGAAATGAAAGTGCCAATGCATTTTTATGTGCGTGTGTAGGACGTGCATGTCGAGCGATGATGCACACGTTTTGTTGATGAACAACATAATGCTGCTCGTATATCGTTCTACGAAAGTAGGTTATTTGTATTGTTACCAGACCGGCTGTTGTTATCACATGTAATGGAATTTATCCCACCCCTAGTCTATTGTAATTTAATGTGAGGTTTAATGAAATATTGTTACGTACAAACAGGATAATTAGCTTTACGATGTTGTGACGAGAAGAACAGCAGGATACACTTGGACAGATGACAAAACAAATTGACAAATTGCAAAGGAGTTAAAAATAACGCAAATGTTGGACAAATTACTGGAATACAAGAGAAGCTGGATACAACATGTAAACAGAATGCCTCGAAATAGATTAACCAGGGTAATGAAATACTACTCCTCAACTGGCAGAAGGAATCATGGTAGACCTTTGAAGAGACTTCTGGATACGTGAGACCGGAACGGGTCAACAAGTGGCCCAACTCCATGAAAGATATATGATGATGATGTGGGATATGATGCTTTCTCATTTTTACGTGGGAGGAACATGCTACTTCGATCTACAGGCTAGAAGACGGAGAAGAAGTTTCCTACGTGACGTGTCTGTCGCAAAACTGTGCGGTATCACATCCGAGAAGACCATAATCTTAAGCATTCATCGCTGATAAACTAAAATCTGATACAGCGTAAATAACTTTTAAAACGTTGTTGCACAGTCTACGGTAAATTAATCTTGAGGTGCATCATCCAAGTTGTGTTATAAGCAATTAGGGAGTGAGTGGGGTACGTCAAAACACAACTGTCTTGTATCCTGCTTTATTATGCTGACGATGACACGTTCCGGCCACTGTGGGCCATCTTCAGGTCGTATATTTTGCCACAATCATAAAATACAACCACTTCAGAAACATCCATGTAGCCGCCACCGATGTACCAACGCTCCAGGAACGCTTGGGACACCCCTAGCTCTCCACTCAGCACGTATGAAACCCCTCTTGATTTTGCCTGATAACAGGGCCTACTACTTATATGTTACAATCTAGCGTAATGCAACGTTTGTAATATTAGGTATTTTATATATATATATATATATATACATATATCCAACAATTCTTATACTCTACTTAGAAACGGCACTTTTAGCTCAGTATGTATAATCCAACCGACAACGAGATCTCGTTGAAAGTTTAGAATATGCACCTCTACTAATGACCATACACTGTATAGATTTCCTCTATATACACTTTTGTGACGTGAAGATGGCCCACAGTGGCCGAAACATGTCGTCGTCAGCATAATAAATAGGATACAAGACAGTTGTGTTTTGACGTACCCCATCCCCTCCCTAACTACGATAAATTATCTGAAACGCAACGTGTCTGTGCGTGCTGGCGGTACGCTAACGAAATGTGTACTTGTGTTTAAGTGGTGGTCGCATGTGCATGTGTCAGTGTTACCAGAGTGCTAACTTTCAAACCATACGTATATATATTTTTTGGTTTGTTTTTGTGTCAGACTGAGGCATTTCATGCAATCGCAGTATCGCTGCAGTGCCTCTGGCCGCATAACGTTAATTCATTGAAATATTTTGTCACTTTCGAATAGCTACTGCGAATAAAATGAAATTGTTTGATGCAGATGTGTTTAAGATTAGTGGGTGCATAATTTACAGTAAGCAGATTATTTAAATACGGTAGCAGCAGTGTAATAAAATGCGTGGTGCGAAAATCATTGAATTGCGTTGTGCGAACTTCCCGGAAGTTTGTATGTTTTGCTGACCGTGCATGTCACTATGATCTTAGTAACTGACCAACTTAATGCACAAATTCTTGTTTTATAATAAGTTTATTGTATACCTCTACATGTTTCGAGCATTGTTGTGCTCATCATGAGGAGGTCAAAATTGTATTATACAGCATCTGGTATCGTCACACTCTGTAGGTGGCCGTTAGGTGCACTGGACGGCCACCTACAGTGTGACGATACCAGATGCTGTATAATACAATTTTGACCTCCTCATGATGAGCACATAGTGCTTGAAACATGTAGAGGTATACAATAAACCTATTATAAAACAAGAACTTGTGCTTTAAGTTGGCCAATTACTAAAATTCCCGGGAATGTCATTAATGCGTATTTTGTTTGATCTTTACAGAACGAACCCCGCGCAGTTGTTACCAGCAGGGAGAATAACGACCTAAATTTTGAAAGTGTGGTAAGTAAACTGTTACTACATCCGCTTTTCCCCCCCGTTGTTCCGTTTATTAGATGAAATCGATACGGTGGCTTAATTAAAAGTGGCTGCCTTAACATCATGGATGCATCGGAAGGCTGTGCGTTTGCTTCTTACAAGAAATTGTTTACTCCGTAGCTGTGTTACAGTGACGTGTGGCCTCTTCATACACACCTCAGTCAAATGACTGATTCCGTGGAGCATAACTCCATTTTTAAAAGCTGATGGTTGTCGAGATAATTCCTGAAGTCCCCGTCTTCTACGTCTTAGTCTCCCAAGTGACCTCTTTCTTGCAGGTTTTCCTAACGAAACATTGTAGGTCTATACATTCTTCTTCTTCTTCTCGTAAATGCCTTCCACGTGTCCCGCCCATCGTATTCTTATTGATTGGTTCATCATCTTAATATTTTGTGAGATGTAAAGATCATGACGCAGTTTTCTCCTTCCCGTTTCTTTCTCCCACTTCCCCTGTAAGCCTCATATCTTCCATCGAATCTGTGCGATTCCGAAGTTGTTGTGTGTTTGACGTTGCTGTCTGTATGAATATTAACCTTTTGGCGCCGGAATTATTATTTTTTTTATTTTAGCACACCTGTATATAAAATGTGAATATTACAGGAACCATGTACGTTAGAATTATGAAACGAACTGCATTTTGAAGAGAAAAAAACGGAGAGTATATACCATGTTTAAAATATTCAGTACCTATATTTGTTAAATTATATAAAATGCAACTTAAGAGGTTAGCGGTGCGGTACGACCAGTATAGTTGACATTAGGCGTCAAAAGGTTAACAACACATGAATATTTGATGTCTGTTTGCCCGTGCATCGTTTTATAAGCGCAGAGAAGAAACCCAACTAGATGCTACTGAATGCTTTATTGCACTTATAATCTGCTGAACATGTTTCGGTCACTTATATGCCCATCATCAGGAGCTCGAGACTGTACTTGTGTTATTGCCGCATATGGTGTGTAATGCCCTGGTTGCTGGTGGTCGGCGGTCAGGTGCAGGGCAGCAGGCTATGCGTCCGGGATGAGGG
>Ga0123354_10018391_pt1 | contig 10956 bp, 7 predicted proteins | sample TergutLab28metaG_2_FD_97872 | JGI IMG/M metagenome (GOLD analysis project Ga0123354, IMG submission 97872) | Labiotermes labralis P4 segment gut microbial communities from Petit-Saut dam, French Guiana - Lab288 P4 | ecosystem: Host-associated > Arthropoda: Insects > Digestive system > Gut ... | reverse complement strand
CTCAGTGCCTGTACAACGATGCACTTTACCTTTACCTATACCTCTACTCCCCCTATGGGCCGTACGGCCTGTACAGAGCCTCAGTGCCTGTACAACGGTGCACTTTACATTTACCTATACCTCTACTCCTCCTATGGACCGTATGGCCTGTACAGAGCCTCAGTGCCTGTACAACGGTGCACTTTACCTTTTTCACATTACGTTTATGCATTAATTCAACCAAAGGTAGACTCCAGTTGAAATGTGATGGCCCACGGTGACGCACGGGAGGGGAATGGAAGGGGAAACTGCCGAATGGAGTGGGTAGCCAGTAACCTTCACACCACTTCTGGAATATGGTGTATCCAGCATTACTACCGCTGATGCGCACACCTCGGCTGCCAGTAGTCGACTGAACTGACGCCCCTGCCGATTTAAATGGACTCCTCCGTTTCGCCGAAAGACAAAATCTGCTTTCTGCGCGTGTGCCATCACATTTCAAAAGGAGTATAATTGTTAACTTTCCTGCCATCACGCCAGCTAATATCCTCCATAAATTTTTTGTAGCTATATATGTTATGGCCAACGAACTCATAAGACAGTATCAACATTAACGAAGTCGTTAAAAATATTTTCATACGTCTGCTTTACAGTACAATGGCCGTATCATCCTACACGTAAATTAAGTACTGCCACCTTCATGATGTAGTTAATCTTTCTTCCACCAGACTGCGTTACCGGAGTAATTGGCCAGGGTAGCCAACAACGAAGAACACGAGACCTCACCAAAAATTAGCCAACGTGAAAACTCAACCGTCCACACCAACAGTAACGTGTCAGTTTGGTTACAAAATATAAACAAAACAAATAAACTTCCCAGAGCTAGCTGTGTTGCCTCATGTCATACTTATCTCAACTTTTCTGGGCTTTTTGTATGTCTCGTTAGCCCTAGTGGGTCTAGGCCCCCTCATTTTTGCCGCTTTCTTCGTCAAACGCAGGCATGGATTACACGGGACTATTCTACAAGCTAGTCGCCAGCGAGTTCACTAGCTTTAAACTCGCTGGCGACTAAAGCCGAGGGAATGAATTTGAAATGTCTTCAAATTCAACTTTATTCGCTGGCTAGTACACTATCCCGCCTGTAAACTCGGTGTAATTGATACGGCCAGAAAGTACTTTGTGACAGGACCCTAACATTCTTCAGTTCATCTCTGAGATGTCGGATGATGAACACACCACACTCGGTAGGACACCTCTGGACGAGTGATGAGCCCGGCGCAGAGACCTCTATCTGACAACACACAACGCTCGCAACAGACAGACTTCCGTGACACCAGCGGGTTTCGAACCTGCATTCTCCGCAAGCAAGCGGCGGCAGACTCACGCTTTAGTCCGCGCAGCTACTAAGATCGGCCTTTCTGGCATACAGGTAAATCAGTCCCATTACAGGCCCGAGGTGGCCAGAGGGTTCCAGGAGGTTAAGGTTCCCAGATTACGTGACATTGGCCCAGGATTGTGGTAAGGTTGTCAATCTTACGCACCGGCCGCTTTTTACCACCAGGAAATACTCCTGGTACTCATTTCTGTTGGGGACCGCGGTGGCACAGTGGTTAAGGTGCTGTGCTACATATCGGAATGTCATTGGTTCGATTCCAGATGGTGTCATTGGAATTTTTCATTGACATAATCCTTCCGATCGCACTATGGCCCTGGGATTGACTCAGCCTCTAACAGAAATGAGTACCAGGAGCATTTCCTGGGGGTAAAGGCGGCCGGTGCGTAAGGCTGACAACCTTACGACCATTCTGTGCCGTTGTCATGAAATCTGGGATCCTTAACTTCCTGGAACGCTCTGGGCCACCCCAAGCCTGTAACGGGACTGCTTTACCTTTACCTTTTTACTCATTTCTGTTAGAGGCTGAGTCGACCCCAGGGCCATAGTGCGATCGGAGGGATTATGTCAATGACACCAACTGGAATCGAACCAGTGACCTTCCGATTTGTAGGACAGCGCCTTAACCACTGTGCTACCGCGGTCCCCTTTCTGGCAAACAGTAGTTACAAAATACAGTTCGGGACTGGGTTCTGCAGCGCCACTCTGAGATACCTCGTAATGTTCGTTCGTGAGCTGTGTAGATAAGTCCGAAGTCGGAGTACGAAAGACGAATTAGGGGTGAGAATTTATAATGTACGAGGGTGCAGGTTGTACGACAGTCCGAAACGCATGGACGGCCTGCAAGTTGCAATATGAAACGACTAACTGCTGGGGCAGAACACGTGGACTGACCTGCAACTTCTCTAGCCGGCAGTAAAACAGGTCTTGAGCGACTCAGTCGGTGTTCGAACCCTGTCTTTCGCCTTCGAATCTAGGGCACAGTCGTGTGCCACTGTAGCGCGCACAGCATCCAGAAGCATTGACCTCGAGTACCATTCGCTGTTTTGTAGTTCTCGCAGTTCGCGAGACACTGTGGCTGGTTTTTGCTCTTTGTGTGACCGTGCATCATTGATGCGGTAATATAAACAGCAAACTAGTTGCAACAATAACAGATTTTATTGATAATTACAATCAGCTCAAAATGTTTCGGGCGATGATTTCGCCCGTCCTCAGGAGCACTAGACTGTGTTTACAGCTTTTGGTATAATGCACTGATGATGCTACTTCAAACTTGTCACCAGCAGGCAGCATCGCCGGTGCATTATACCACAAGCTGTAAACACAGTCTAGTGCTCCTGAGGACGCGGGAAATTATCGCCCGAAACATTTTGAGCTGACTGTAATTATCAACAAAATCTGTTATTGTTGAATCTAGTTGGTTGTTTATATTACTGTGGTTGGTGTTTTCTGCAAGGTCCATCAATGCACTGTCGATATAAGCATCCCATTACAGGCCTGGACAGGCCCTGAGGGTTCCATGAGGTTGAGGATCCCAGATTTCAAGACAATAGGCACATGAATTTGGTAAGGTTGTCAGCACTACGCACCGGCCGCCTTTACCCCTCAGGAAATATTCCTGGTACTCATTTCTGTTAGAGGCTGAGTCAACCCCAGAGCCATAGTGCGGCCGGAAGTATTATGTCGATGAAAAATTCCAATGACACCATCGGGAATCGAACCCGAGGCCTCCGGCTTGTAGCGCAGTTCCTTAACCAACTCCGCCACCACGTGCCCCACTGTCCATATAGCACGCCCCAAAACAATGAGCTGGACGGTACTTCCAATTGGCCACGACACTTTCTGTCTCGTTATTTCAACCGGACCTTCAGCAGGTTGCACTACGTCTTTGCTCCTCTGAAGCCTTAAGACGGCGGACACAATGACGAAACTTGTTTCATGCAATTGGTTTAATGCATTAACCTAACGTTTCGTTTCCGCGATTTTAAAAGGACAAAATGCATGCACTGAGTTGCAAGCAATGAAATTGTGGTTGCCTGATAATATCAATGTTCGCTTTTTTCCTTTCCATGTAGGGATAAAAATAACTAGTTTAATGCAACTGATGTTTCAGATTGCGTGAAACTCACTGATTGAATCCAGTTATTTCGTTCGAGCACCATCCGTCGGTCCATCTAAATCATTTCCTACCCCACATTGAACAAAAACACTACCGGTTAATGCTGTATAGGAAAATAATCGCTGTTTACTGTGAGAAATTCATACTTGCTTACTTACTCACTCCATGGAGCAGAGTCCTTCACAAGCTAACCGGTTTGCAGCTAGTCAAGAAATACCCCGCATTTTATGGAACCCGAAGGTTCATTACCTCATTCACAACAGTCCGCCACCTGTCCCTATCCTGAGCCAGCTCTATCCAGTCCATACCCTCACATCCCACTTCCTGAAGATCCATCTTAATATTATCCTCCCATCTATGCTTGGGTCTCCCAAGTGGTCTCCTCTCCCACAGGTTTCCCCACCAAAATCCTGTATACGCCTCTTCTCTCTCCCTTACGCGCTACATGCTCCGCCCATCTCATTCTTCTCGATTTGATCGCCCGAATAATAATGGGTAAAGCAGTACAGATCACTAAGCTCCTCATTATGTAGTTTTCTCCAGTCCCCTGTTATCTCGTACCTCTTAGGCCCAAATATTCCCCTCAGCACCCTATTCTCACACACCCTCAGCCTACGTTCCTCCCTCAACGTGAGCGACCAAGTTTCACACTCATACAAAACAACGGGCAAAATTATAGTTCTGAGTATCTTAATATTTTTGGCTAGCAAACTGGAAGACAAAAGATTCTGCACCGAATTATAGCAAGCATTCCCTGACTTCAATCTGCTCTTAATTTCTTCCTGAACATAATTTTGATGTGTTAAGAGAGAAATCCATACTAAATGCTTAAAACACCGAATGCGGGCAAGACGCTGTTTTTATTGAGGGTGGAACTTACGTACTGGAGTTAGGAGAGGAACTGATGCAGAGAGACTTGTGGACTTGTTAATCCAAATTGAGTTGACCCACTGACTTCAGGCAGAGTGGAAACTTCCATAACAAAGAAGAGACGACAGACCTTTCGCCTGCAAGAAGGGCACATGCGCCCAACAACGCAGCACACATAAGGTTTTATTACTCATTGTCTCTGTGCTGAGGTCCTGGGGTGTTCTGCCTAAATCCCTTCAAGCGTTTCACTCTATAGATCTATGGAGAGTCTACCGGAAGACGTTGCTCTATATCTGCGGTTAATAAACTTGTGGGCCATGTACCCCCCGCGTTATTCCAAGGGAGCCGCGACGGTAATCCAAAGGACTCGGAGTCTAAAGGCGTAACTACAGTGCGAGCAAAAAGTTACGCAACACATGTTTAAACGTTTATTTATGGCTGCGCCGATCCCAGTGGCCGTGCGCTCTAAGGTGTGGGTCTGTGGCCACTCGCTTCCTGGGACTGCGGGTTCGAATCTCGTCGTGAGCATGGATATCTGTCTGTTGAGATCGTTGGGTGTTGTCAGGTAGAGGTCTCTGCGTCGGGCTGATCACACGTCCAGAGGAGTCCTACCGATTGTGCTGTGTCTGAGTGTGATCGTGAAGCCTGGATAATGAGGTCCTGGCCCACTACGGCCTATTAAGTCATGGGTGGGGGCGAACTGACGGCTGTACTTGAGCCAATGAAACTAGATTAATAGCAACAAAATGGTATATTTAATTGTGACTATACCGGCAGTGCAGGTCACGTGACTTTAACAGACTCCCGCCGGTCGCTTTTCAACAACCGAAGAGCAAACATTCTGTTGCCGCAAGTGCCACTGAACTACAAGAATGACTGTAGGGACCCATTTACCGATTTGCCTTTGTCGATGAAGTGGATACATTGACAGGCAAAACAGCAGGCTGTAGACTGCTATAGGTTTCCGTACTTTCCATGGAAGACTCTCACACCTCCGGCAAGTCGGGGTACGAAGTGGTGTCGCATGGCGGAGAGTGATTGGTCCGTTTTGTTCCGCCAACTTGCAACAGCAGAATTTTGCGGTATTTCTTGTCGTTGTCGGAAGGTACGGAACAAAATGTGGCGACGGCGCGTACAGCAAACTGAGCGTTGCTAATGATGTGCGAATTGTGTTGCGATATATTATCTGTTGAAACTTGTGGCCCCCCTCGATCACCGGACTTCACGCTAACCGGAGTTTTAATTCTGGGGGGTTTTTGAAAGGGAACATAAACAAAGGAGCCCGCACACATTATAAAAATTGAACAAAATATTCAGCTCTGCAGGAACTCTTTACCAGGTTGATTCAGACATCAGGAAAACAGTGAACTTACGCAATGTTGTGCGTTATGGATATTTCAGACATTTGATACAATATTACATGTGTCTGATGATACAATTAATGTAAAGTTTTAAAAAACATATTTTTTTTAAAAGAAATGGTTTGCGTGAATGTTCCCTCATCCTGTATAAGCGCGCGCGCGCGGGCGTGTGTGTGTGTGGTGTGCGCGCGCGCGCGTGTGTGTCTGTGTGTGTGTAAGTGTGTCTGTGTGCGTGTAGGTGTGTGTGTGTGTGTGTGTGTAAGTGTCTGTGTGTGTAGGTGTGTGTGTGTGTGTATATGTGTGTGTCTGTGTGCGTGTAGGTTTGTGGCGGGTGTGTGTGTGTGTGGGCGGCTGAGGGGTTCGCGAAATATTTTAAAGTTAAGAAACTGATGGTCTAAATTTAAAAAACGTTTCCACTTTTCGCCGGTATTGCGGTTCAGCACAGACTGGGCATAGAGATGGAAGCTGCTAATATCTTGCATAAGAACTTGCACAGGACAGCCAACAATGGGGTATTTCCTGCAGCTTTGGAGTTGGTAAGTGAACAAATCCTAGCTGTAAGGAAAAATCTGTCATGTTACGAAAATTATGAAAAGCTTTACAGTTGAACAGGCGGGGTGTTGTGAACACGGTAATGGATCTTTGGTTTGCATATAAGAATGTGTAATTTCTCTACCAACTGAAATACTCGTATAAGATTGAGAGATTTTAGTTTCTTAATGCGGCACATGAAGAATACCAAACATAGGGGCAGTAGGTTTCGAAACGTCGGGCAATTTCTGCCGAACTGACCGTTGTCACATGCCAGAAAGCAGCCTTCTTCGACTACTGGTTTCTAAAGAGGGGCGGAGCTTGATGGAGTTAATCACTATGCTTAGACTTAACGTTTACGATCCCGAAGTGTTTGAAATATAAAAATTTAAGGAAGGGATTAAAACAGTCCATCACAACAGTCCAACACAACACAACAGTCCAACACAACATTCCAACTCAACAGTCCAACACAACAGCCCAACACAACAGTCCAACACAACAGTCCAACACAACAGTCCATCACAACAGTCCAACACAACACACCAGTCCAACACAACAGTCCAACACAACAGCCCAACACAACAGCCCAACACAACTGTCCAACACATCAGTCCAACACAACAGCATGTAGTAACCTTGTAATATATCCTAGCATTATGTGCTACATGTCTCGACTCCTGACGATAACTCGTTAGTAGTTGAAACATGTAGCCCATAATATATTTATTCAGCAGGTTGTACAATGTTTCCACATCTTCCTGCGCTCATTTAACAATTATATTATCTTCTTCCTCCATTTGTCTCTGTCATTCCAGTCTTTTTCTATTAATCCCTTTCCCCCCCAACAGTCCTCTAATCCCTTCCGCCCATGTAGCTTTAGGTCTTTCTCGTTTTCTTCTTCCTGGTGGGCTCCATTACATAACTTTTTTTGGTAATCTCCCCTCTTCCATTCTCCGAACATGTCCATAACATTGAAGTCGTTTGGTTTTAATATCGTCTAAAATAGACCTTGTTACATTCATTTTTTTGCTTAATAATAGTATTCCTAATTTTGTCCTTCCTGGAGATTCGAGCCGATCGTAGCCAAAAGTCCATTTCTGTGGAATTCAGTTTTGCTGCCATTTTTGCTTTTAAACAACAAAATGCTATAATATGTATATTACAACGTTGTTGCATGCTGTTGTGTTTGACTGTTGTAATCCCTTCCTTTAATCACTATGCATTCATCCAATTCAGTGTTCAGTTCACCCTACGTGCAATGCCAGTACGTTACACCTCCAATTATCCTGATTAATTGGGGCCGCAAACCATCCGGATATGCAGAAATTCCAGACAATTGGATTTTTCTTTGAAAATAGGCTACATTGGCAGTTTGATTGGAAATAAAACTTCTACAAACGGCTGTTGTAGGCTACATGTTTATTTGCGTACCAATAAAACATTAGTGGGCCCGGTGGCTCAGTAGGTATAGCGACTGGCTACGGCCTGGGCGGTCCGGGGATCGAATCCCCGTGGGGGAGGGATTTTCCGCACCTGTCCAGGACGGCCCTGGGGCCCACCCAACCTTCTGTACAATGGGTACCGGGTCTTTCCCGGGGTAGAAAGCAGCAGGGCGTGACGATGACCCTTCACCCCCTTCTAGTGCCGTGGTCAAGAAAGAGTAGAGCTATACCTCTATTCCCACTATGGGCCGAAAGGCCTGTACAGATCCTCAGTGCCTGTACAAGGGTGCACTTTACCTTTATCAATAAAACATTAATACATAATTCCTTATATATATATATATGACAACTGGGGGAAATTTTAAGCCATAAGCAGTTGTACAATTACAGCAAGAAAATGTTTAGTGCAAGGACCAAGCTGTTCCGGATAATTGGCGGTCCGGATAGCCAGCTTCCGGATAAATGGAGTTCTACTGTACTTCAGAAAAGTTCGTCAGCACTGGCATGTAAACAACAATTAGACATTATTACGAACGGGGTGTGACGCCGTGTGTTTTGATAAAAATTTACCGAAACCTTGGAGGAAAGTGCTACCTGCATTATTACACCCCTCGCCTCTCCTACCCTGAAGATGGAGGCAACAAGTTCTGCCGAAACATCGCTAAACTGCTACCAGACAGCACGGTAACTCATAACCGCTGTGAGCCAACCACTAATCTCGAAAATGCTGCAAGATGTTGACGGCTGAAGAAGTGACTTTCTGTGGACTGCAGCTCGGTGCAAAGTAGCCTTGAGTCTGTATGTAAATATAACATCTTTGTGTGAGAAGGTCAAGACTTCCCAGCAGTGCTGCCAACATCGTTAAAATCACTAATGAAAGTGTCCTTTTTGTATGAAAGTCTAATTTTAGGTTATTTTTATCTGAGAATGAGAATTGGCAGATGCGAACAACACAAAAGAGTGCATGACGTCCGGACAGCTGTGCACAGACGTGCCAGTCACAAATATCTATTTCTTGTCCGTCCCTACAGGCGTCTCTGTGCTCAGGGTATCAGACGGACAGAAAAGGTGCCTGCGAAAGTTGGTAGCCCACTTCAGGGATTACACGGTTTCTTTTCGTGGTATACCCTGAAGATGTAGGCAGTAATCTCCGACGAAACGTCGCTAGCGACTTAGTGTACAACACGCTGCCATCTTCCCCGTCTACGATAACTAGGGAGAGCGCAAGTTGCTTATAACATGAAGACTACCAAATGACGTCAACCAGAGCGCATCAAACTGGATCATTCTTGTTCAAACACCAGCACATCTATTTTGGCCACATAGGGGCATGCTGTAAAGGAGAGAGACTTGTCTGAAGTCTAACCTAAGCGCCTCTCATAAGGAGTCAGACAAACACACATGACAAACAGACTAGCATGAATTCTTTTGTGTGCGGCAAAACAGAGGATGGGTAAAACGGGGAAGGTCTTCAGATGTTACATCGTACGGTACGTGCTGCACTCTTAGCTATACAGCAGTCTGTAGTGACGGACCCATTATTAACTGTTAGCTATACAGCATTCTGTAATGACGGACCCATTACTCACTGTTACCTATACAACAGTCTGCAGTGACGGGCCAATGCTTCACTATTAGCTATATATCAGTATGTAGTGACGGACTCATTATTCACTGTTAGCTATACAGCATTCTGTAATGACGGACCCATTCTTCACTGTTAGCTATAGAGCACTCTGTAGTGACGGACCCATGCTTCACTGTAACGCTATACAGCAGTCTCTAGTGACGGGCCAATGCTTCACTGTTAGCTATACAGCAGTCTGTAGGGACGGGCCCATTACTCACTGTTAGCTACACAGCAGTCTGTAGTGACGGACCCATTATTCTCTGTTAGTTATACAGCAGTCTGTAATGACGGACCCATTATTCACTGTTAGCTATACAGCAGTCTGTAGTGGCAGACCCATGCTTCACTGTTAGCTATACATTAGTCTGTAGTGACGGACCCATGCTTCACTCTTAGCTATACAGCAGTCTGTAGTGACGGACCCATTCTTCACTGTTAGCTATATAGCACTCTGTAGTGACGGACCCATGCTTCACTGTAACGCTATACAGCAGTCTCTAGTGACGGGCCAATGCTTCACTGTTAGCTATAGAGCAGTCTGTAGGGACGGACCCATTCTTCACTGTTAGCTATATAGCACTCTGTAGTGACGGACCCATGCTTTACTGTAACGCTATACAGCAGTCTGTAGTGACGGGCAATGCTTCACTGTTTGCTATACAGCGTCCTCATTGCCGTCACACAATTTCACTCAAATGTCTGATTCGTCCTCTTTCCCAGGCGTGACGTCAACCAGCATTTCCCTGACGATCAGTTTACCAACAAAACTGCGTGACGTCAAAAAGCACGACTTCTCCGTTTGGTTGTGGAACGATCTTCCAAAGCACACACAGGGAAGCGGAGTTACAGCCTCCACGCATTCTTAACATCGGCTTAAAAGGCTTGTGTTCGCCTTCGCGGACCGGGCTGTTTACACCAGACCAAGGGCACCGTCTGGAGCAGTAAGGACTCTTCGAAAAGGAGAAACTCTCCTGCTCCTGCCGACAATCGCACCACGATTCCATGGTCGGATCGGTCACTTTACCGACTGAGCTAACCCGTTTCATGGAAATGTGCCATATATTAAGGAAATCATTTCAAAAATTGTTACCCTTTCCCGAATAGGAGAGCGTTTAACGACGTCCACAACAAAATCCATGACGTCATCCCACCTTCTGGCACGTGACGTCGTGTAGTTTGGTAAATATTATGCCGACGTTTCGGACAAACGTGACACCTCTATTGTCAGGAGAGAAATAACACACCCCTCCCCCAGGCACGCTTGGAAAAGGGTTCGTAATTGTAAGCACGCTGAATCACGCGACGCTGGCAGGCCGAATCACAATGTGACTGCGCCAGAATGGCGCTCCTTGCGCGCCACTGACTTTTGTCTTCGCTGTTTTGTTATTTTAATATAATAATAATAATATATTTATTAACTGCAATTGGGTTGTTACCCGGTGGCTGTGGTTATTTTACGTGTAAACAAAACATGAAATTGGTTACTAATAGATTTAAGTCGGGAGGGCTACATGGGAAGCATGTAGTGGCAACTTGGAATCTTGGGAACCATCTCAGCATTTGCTTATAGACAAAGGGAAACCAAGAAAAACCTGTGTCGAGATGGCCGGTCGCAGGACCTTCCGAAT